>Ga0214543_1002432_pt1 | contig 36552 bp, 26 predicted proteins | sample CNSS2metaG_FD_160094 | JGI IMG/M metagenome (GOLD analysis project Ga0214543, IMG submission 160094) | Root nodule microbial communities from cowpea collected in UCLA plant growth center, Los Angeles, California, USA - CNSS2 | ecosystem: Host-associated > Plants > Roots > Nodule | place: USA... | reverse complement strand
ATAATTTATTTTAAGGTATTTGGCATCAAAGAAAATCCTCCTAATATTGAATATTTCATAATATTATGTTTTCTTTACCGTAATTTTTTTTCTTTTATAAAAATTAATATTGAAGTAGTTAGAACACTGGTACGGGTATGGGTACGAGATTATACCCGTTACCCGGTGGGGATGGGGATGGGAAAAAAGTTTGATACCCGTTGGGTTTGGGTATGGGGATGGGGATGAAATTTTTATGCGGGGATGGATATGGGATAGCGAAACCCGTCCCCGCCCCGCCCCGTTGCCATCCCTATTTCTATGGCAAGGTGTACTATAAATTGTGACAATAATTAGGTTGAGGTATGTGCATTATTATGCTTATTTTATAAAATACCTCTTAATAAACCCAATGGTTGAGGTATCTGCATTATTTTATAAAATACCTCTTAATAAACTCAATGACAATTATTGTAGGGGTGTGAGTCACAAACCACCCTTTGGGGTTTACCTAGTGAGTATGATAGTGGGGCCGCCATTGTGAGACATGGGTAAGTCTCTAAGTGACACTCATGAAACAGATACATGCACAAGGCCGTAACGTGCACCCACTAATTAGAACCTATAATGAACATCGATATTGTATGTGTTATTTACTAAAACCTGGTCACAGAGGATGTAGTTCAAGACAATCAAGTCTTTGCATTTTTTCGGGTGGAAGTTTATAAGCACTAGGTGTAAGGGTCAGACCCGGAAGGTTCCTTACACTAAACTACAATATTTTGTTTTAAAAGATAATATATTTTTGTTTTATTTTTTAAATTATGTGGGGGATTGTTAGAAATATTTTAATATAATTTTAAAAAATAAATAATTAAAATAAAAAACTTACTGTTACTAAAATTTTTATAGACCTTTAATTTATGGGTTAATGTTTTTAATGACTAACAACTATATTCTTATTACTATTTACTTTTTTGTCTCCCTTTTCTACCTATAAATACCACCTAGGTGCATGGGGAAAGACATAATAACAAAGAATAACAAATAAGAGTTTTTTTCTCAAGAGTGTTCTTTTCTTCTCTATATTATCTTTAAGACAGTGGTGTTCATAAGGTTCGGAGATCCTTCGTTGCACTCGATCGATCTGACGAGTTGTTGTATCTTGGGAGAGAAACACATATGATAAAAAACACATATGATTGTGTATTGATATATTTGTTTAGCCTTGTGCAAAAGGGACGTTTTCTCTCTAAGGATAGCGCTATGCGTGCCTCAACTCATAATATTTTTACTCCTTTCCTTGTTTATTTTTTGTTTATTATTGTTATTATAATTGTTGATATCTGATTAATATTCATTGTTTTATATATATGTCTCAATATTATTATTGATTTAATAATTATTATTATATTATTTTATATTTTTATTATTATTAGTATTGTTTGAGTAATCATTTTCTAACAGTAGCTTGGGGAGAGCACATTATTTCATTATTTCACCACAGGTACATGACTTCATTAGTTTGACACAAAAGGACGCATCCAGATAATATTGAGTTTATAAGAGTTTGATTCATAATGATATGTTGTGTGGTTGTGCTATATTTGTTGAATATATAAATTTGTATGCACATGGATTATTTTATAATGCAATTGTAGTCTCTTATTCAATTAGCTTACCCTTCTTTTGTATTATCTCCCTCGAGTTGTTTATTTTCTTTTGCAATGATCACCTTATTGGTGTAAGCAGATGAAGATGCAGGTGTAGTGGTACCTCTTGTGGTTGAAACACTATCAATTTGGACGATCGAGCGATATTAGATCCTATTAGGTATAGTTTGGAAACAGAAGAAATAGTTGAGAAATGTATGTGTGTGATATTATTGTAATCCTATATGATGACTATACTAATATACCATATATATTAGACTATCTGCTTTCTAAATATTCATAATAAAAATTTATTTTAGTAATTTTTAAGCTGCAAAAATTGAGATGTTACAAATTCAACACATACAAATCTCATCTTAAACGTTAAAAATAAGTTTAAACAATAATCCTGCACAAAAAAGTTACTATTGTGAACACGTTACATCAAATCCAAATCTTCTATCTGAAATTTTACTGAAAACATATATAATTTTCTTTAAATTTAATGACATAAACACTAAAGTTACTAAAAACCCAAGAATCTAAAACAAAATATTAAACCATAACATTATTTTAGCATATGATTAAATAAGTTGAGAAGTTCCCTTTTTTTAACTGACCTATTAATATTAATGATAATATCATAAACAAAAATGAGAAAAAAAAATCTATGAAAACATATAAACTTTTAAAAAAATGTAGATAAAGATGTTAATTACCTTCTCAACTGCTATGAAGTTCAATTATATACCGATATAGATAATAATTAGAAAAAAAAGAAATATAAAGTTTTGTTTTATTTTATAATGAGAGAGGTACGAGTTTTTCTTTTATTTCTTGATTTTAGGATTACAAGTAACATAAGATTTTCAATATAGCTAAAAAATATATCATTCGGTGGTATTAGCTGTTTGGAGGGAGGGGACAGGGAAAAGGGTTGGGTTAGAATGTCTTTTCAGTTGTTTTTGGGTTTAAAGAGTAAGTCAGGGTGTGAATAGTATTGCCCATGTTTGTAACCCAGCAATTATAATCGCCAAGATCCAAGAAGAAAGAAGTGAAAAAAGAATTGAAAATAGAAAAAGAAAAAAATTGTCGTTGATTTGTTTTTTCGTTTCAACGAAAGTCCGAACCGAACACGACAGGTTCAAGCTATAGCAGTACCCAAAACCCTAGCTAATCTCAGTAGTGAGGAACTGAAACGCACTGTGTTTGTAGGAGTTGAAGCGTGGCTGCATTAGATTATCCTATTCCGAGCTTGCAATTTCCTTCGGATCTTTGCAATGGCGGAGTCATTGCAATCTCTCGTTTCCCTCTCCGAATTGGTTTCCACTTCCTCCACTAACCAACGTGTTCGGGTATTCCGTCGCGAAATCCCTGCGTTCTTGAGTTCCTATGCCTCAGGTCAGCACCGAAACCATCACACCAATGCGCCATTTCCATTTCACACTCCCCAAACTCAATTCACCATTTCCATTTCCTCTAAACGGCGATCGTTTTATCAAGAACGCTGCTTTATTTTTGTCTCTGTTCTTGCTTAATCAATCATGAAGGTCTGAATGCGCGATTTGTTTGTTGTTCGACCTAATCAGTGTGGTCTATTTTGCAGAAATGTCAACCGAGCTCGCTTCGCTACTTACCGATATAGTGTTCCGAACGGTTGCGATTTACGATGATCTCAGATCGAGGAAAGCGGTCGATGAAGTGATTGTGAGAGCGTTAGGAGGAGAGGTGTTCATGAAGACTTTCGCAGGAGCTCTAGTTCAGAATATGGAAAAGCAATCCAAGTCTCAATCTCATGTTGGATGCTATAGACTTCTCAGTTGGTCGTGTTTACTTCTGAGCAAGAGCCAGTTCGCCGCGCTTTCCAAGAATGCTTTGTGTAGAGTGGCTTCGGCGCAAGCTTCTTTGCTTAGTTTAGTCTTGCAAAGGTCTTTTCGTGAGGGAAGGGCTTGCAGGAAAAAAATTTTCCGTTTGTTTTCCCAGGTTCAGCCCAACTGTCGTTTCTTTTATTTTATTAATAGTAATAATAGCAATGTCCTCAATTTTATGCTTGGGTTTAAGAGATGGTAGCTGTACAATATGTTTTACGACAAAATTGTACGATAATGAGAGTGAGAGAAGATAGAGAAGTGATGAGTGACGCTACTGTCAGTGAAAAAATATCATTGTATAAATTGATGTACGACTCACTATAAATAACACAACATGTAAAATTTTGACTTCCTCCTTTGCAGTTTCAATGTATATAAGAAATTATATTGTAATTTATATGTTTCTGCTTTTCAGTCACCTAATATCTATAAAGTCTACATGGAAGAGCTGAGAAATGGACGAATTCCTTTCAAGGATTGTCCTGAATTATTAATGTTGTTGCTGGAGTTCTCATTTCAGTCTCCCTCTTTAGTTGTGGAATTCAAGGTGAGTGAGTGTATGCAATTTTTCTTGTTTATACTTTGCATTGGGTTTGATTTTAACCTTCTAGGGTCTGATGTAGTTCTTTGTTCCTTACAGCCAACGTTTCTTGATATATATGTTAGTGCGATACTGAGTGCAAAAGAAAAGCCTGGAAAGAGTCTTACTGAGGCATTTCGTCTTCTTTATTTGCAACTGTCACATGAAGATTTTCAAAATATTGTTATACCATCTTCTGTTAAAATGCTAAAACGCAATCCGGAGATTGTGTTGGAGTCTGTTGGGATTCTTTTGAAGTCTGTTAACCTTGACCTGAGTAAATACGCAGCTGAAATTCTTTCAGTAGTATTAGCACAAGTTCGGCATGCTGATGAAGGGAGAAGGGATGGGGCACTGTCTATAGTCAGGAGTCTGAGCCAAAAATCTAGTAATCCAGATGCATTGGACACAATGTTCAATGCTATCAAAGCTGTTATTAAAGGTATTAAATTGCCTTATGCTTGTATATTTGGCTTGTTATGATACCAGTTAAACCATTTGGTGATGTGGGGGTTATCTTGATTTTTGATTGACAATGTTAATGGTGCTTTTATAATATATTTGACCACACAAATTTCATTCGAACAGGCTCAGAAGGAAGGCTTACTTTTCCATACCAGAGAGTAGGGGTGGTAAATGCAATACAAGAATTGTCTAATGCACCAGATGGAAAACACCTCATCAGTCTGGCTCGTACAATATGCGATTTTCTTCTATCATACTACAAGGATGATGGTAAACATAAGTTCTAATATTCTTTTGAATTTTGAATCTGTTATATGTATATTTTTCTTTACTAAGTTGGTGATATACTTTTTTATTCAATGATAAAATCATATATTATTAGAGAGGAAAGAGATAAAGTACATATTGTGGAAGGGGATCAGATATCCTCCTAATGAAATATTGGGGATCAGATAAAGTACATATTGGGGAGGGGGACAAATAAAATTAACATAATAGGCTACAGGGGATAAAAATGTGAAATGCCGTTTAATCTCTTTGTTCCTTTTTAAATGTTGATACTTGAGAAAAATATTCCTTCGTATTTATATGATTAACGTTAATTATATCTTCCTACACAAATTTTAATGAACTTACGCATTTATCATGGAAGTGTAAATAGAGAACAACTAATTTGTATTTATTGTGAATTAGAAATGATAAAATAGTCAATAGGGAACTTCATAACACTACAAGGAGCTGCAAAGGATATTATATTTTTTGGTTCCTGATCAAAAACCTTAACAAAGTCACTTAAAATAGTAATAGAGGAAGTAATGTTTACTTAAAACTGTTTTTTGCAATTTGTTTTTAACAGATTACTTTATTATTTCAGAAAATTTACGAGTTCTCTTTTAATTTTAAAGACCTTTTTTACATGTAAAAATCCCTTGCAAAAGGATCATACTATTATTTATTGCAAACTCATGCTCCACATTTAATTGACAGGAAATGAGGAGGTTAAAATTGCGATTTTGTCAGCCATAGCTTCTTGGGCAGTTAGATCTACAGATGTCATTCAAGAGAGTTTGGTTTCCTTTTTTGTTTCTGGCCTCAAAGAGAAGGAAACGCTAAGAAAGTGTTTTCTGCGTAGTCTACATACTATTTCCAAAAATGAAGATGCTATCTTAAAGGTGACCTGTTACTTTGATTTTTTATAATTCTCAATTTATCTTGTGCACGAATTTGATTCACTCATGTTTCAATTAAGTATTTTTCAGATGTTACCGTTGTTTGGTGCTCTTGTCCAACTTGTTAAAACTGGCTATACTAAGGCAGTACAACGTTTAGATGGCATGTACGCCTTGTTACTAGTTGCAAAGATAGCTGCTGTTGATATTAAAGCTGGTTTGTATTAGTAGAAATCTTTATTATTTTAAAGTCGAAGTACTAGTGTTCTTTTTTTTTTTTTTTAATTTTTTTTCTGCCGAAAAATTTCATTTGTTCTATTGTGTTCTATTTTCCCAGAGGAAGCATTGGTAAAAGAAAAGATATGGGCTCTGATATCACAAAATGAATCTTCGGTTGTGCCAATTTCTATGGTGATTACTCAACTAAAAATTGTTTTATAGCATTACACAGGATTTATTCTACATATCTGAAAATTTGCTCTGCAGGCTTCAAAGCTATCAATTGAGGATAGCATGGCATGTGTTGATCTTCTTGAAGTGCTTCTTGTGGAACATTTACAGCAGTAAATTTCATTATAATGCTAAAAAGTTGTCTATTGTTTTCGTCTTTATTGTTGTATGCTTTATTGTGTTTTGTTTTCTTTATCCTGCAGTACACTATCCAACTTCTCTGTTAGATTGCTGTTACAGGTAAAACATTTTTCATTTTATCAGATTCCTATATTAGTATTTTAAGTTGACTCATTTATTGTTAACTTAATGCAGTTACTCGTGTTTTTTATATGCCATCCGAGGTGGGATATTCGAAGAATGACATATAACGTTACTAGGAAGATTATCACGTCTGCTCCTAAGTTATCTGAAGATCTATTCTTGGAATTTTCAAAGTACCTTTCTTTGATTGGAGAAAAACATTTAGCCTTAAAAATAAGGTAAATAGCTTATTGTACACTGATATGCATATTTATCAATTAAATTAGTCAGCTGTACTTGGATGTGGTTATTTCAGAAAGGTGTCTCTTCATACTAATAGTTGCATATTTTGTTATTAGATTTGGACCTACAATAAGCTCTTACTGTTTCTCTTATCCAGAGGTCATAAATTATCTGGAAAGTTCCTCTTCAAATTCCCCTTTGGGATTTTTTATGCTTTTCTAAATTATTGGTAGTCATACGACTGAATAATGCTATTTTATAAGATTGGTAACAGTTGATAGTATCTTTAGTTTTGCTTCTGGAAAACTGGTGCCTAATGTTGTTGGAGTAATTTCTTCTACAATCTAGTAAATAATTCCTGTGCCTATCTTGCCTATCTTATTGGTCAAGAGGCTTAGAAGAATCTATTTTGGAATTCAATTTTTGTTGTTAAGTGCTCTTTTTCATACCACTTGTGAGTTCTCACTAACTATTATATAGGGTATCAAACATGGTCCTAGTGTTGTATAACATTTCAATCATACTCTTGTATTTCTGCCCTCGTCAATCTCAATCTTTTCCACTCTGCTTTAAAACTCTTAATATTTGAATTTGCAGTGATACTGATATTTCTTTGGATCCTCAAGTTTCGTTTGTTCCATCTGTTGAGGTGTTGGTTAAGGCTTTGCTTATGATGTCACCAGCAGCTCTGAAACATACTCCAGATTCATTTGTCAGAATATTACTTTGCTCACATCATCCATGTGTAGTTGGTAGTGCAAAAAGAGATGCGGTGTGGAAGGTAGCTTTTCTTCATACTTATGTGTTGTCTTATATAATTTGCACTTAATTATTTAATTTCTAATAAAGACCAACTAGTATAAACTCGGCAGTCTAGAAACCTGGCAACTTGTGCATGTAATCAGTTGATAACCTAATCTATCTTTTTCATAGAGTTTAACATGATATCTCGACCCTTTTTTAAAACTGTCGGCTATATGTTGGGAACATTTTCATCTAAATTATATAATAAAGAATATCTGTTATATATGTATTATTAGGAACAGTTTTATTTATTCCTGTATCTTATCTTTGTTAGTATTGGATATAAAATCTCCTTTATAAATTGTATTGATTCCTTTTTTCACAATATAAATAAAGCACTCATGCTGTCTTAAAAAAACACTTGATTTTAGCTCAATGTTTCCCTTTTTGCTAGAGTTCAATGTTGGTCTCATGTTGAGAACATTTTTATTTGGATTAGACAATTTAGAATATCTTGATTAAAATTGTATTATTAGAAACACTTTTATTAATTCTTATATCATGTCGATGTTATCAGAGGATATCAGATCTCCTCTGTTTAGGGTGAGTAGTTGGTTAATATAGTTGAGCATATGTTTTGTTTTGTAAATTTAAAATCATTAGTTGTTCCTTTAAGGTTAATTGCATATTAACATTAATTTTCGCTTTAAAAAATATATGTGATAATTATTAAAGATCAAGCATGTTCTCAACTATATTAACCATTAACAGAGTTTAAATAAAAATAATAAAATTAAAGTTGTTGTACTAAGATTCTAGTTTTTTTCTTATTGTAGTAAAAATGAAATATGTCGATGCTTGTACTGAACTAAATATTTAACCCTCTATTTATTGTACTAAACCAAGTTTAATAAGCCAGTCCATTTAAAATGGTTCTTCAACAATGAAGTTCGTCTTTTATAAGCTTATTACAATAAATACAAATAATTATGGGATACTTCATCCCTACTTACGTGTTATAAGATGCCTATAAATCATATTGTAATAAATCTGATTTTAATTTTATATTAGTATATACAAGAAGAATTAATCCTCAAAGATCATCTAAGATAATCTGAAATATTCTAAGATAAATTTTATTCATATTTTTCTCACCCCCACAAGGTGAAGCTTAGTAAGTTTTAGTTTGTTATGTGAAAATAGCTCTCACTTCCTCAAAAATAAAATAAAGAACATAAAATTTGAGGTAGACTAAGAAATTTGTTGGAAAAACATGTAGGAATGTGGGAGAAGTCAATGAGAAAAATATCTTAGCCAAATAGTTGAATGATCTTCAATATGCTAATCTAAGTTTGTCTGTCATTACTATTCTTAAAATCACATTGGGACGCTTCAAAACAATATTATTGGATACTCAAATTTTTTATAATTGAAACTTAGTTTAACAACTTCTGGGATATAGACAAAGCTAGTACTTATAGGGAGTAGATGGCTAGATGGTGCGTCGAGGACAGAGATGAGGCCTGTGTCATAAGACATAATTCATGCCAGCACCTCTGATTCAAATATGGTGCCAGTTTTTATGGGACAAAGACAGAGCTGGTGTATCTGGGACAAAGATGTGTCCAGTTCATCTGGGACAGATTTAGCTATTGCATCTATGACATAATATGAGGGCATTGAATACACAACATTGATGAGGCCAATGCGTCTTGGACATAAACGGGAGTAGTGTATCTGGCACATAGATTGGGCTAGTGCATCTGGGACTTGGTAGGGTTAGTTCATTTGAAAGGTAGCTAGCATAAGGTGTGTCGATGAAAAAGTCAGTGGTAGCTAATACAAATAACTGGTGGCAATCCAGATTAGCACAATGAAAAAAGTGATGATGCCGGAAATAAGATATACTGCTAGAGGTAACTGATTGGACTTCAATTATTTTGTTTTTGGGACTAAATAGTGAAAGAATGTCAAAAGAGATCGGTGAGTATAATTGCACTTTGAAGACTGTGGATGGATTGCACAATGAATTTATTTTATATCAGTTGATCACGATAAATAGAAAAATTTATAAGAAATTATTTCTACATATGATATGTCTATAAATCATAAGTCTGGTGCTAATAAGATATCCCTATAATTATAAAATTCGTAGTTAAATAATATCGAAGCAAATGGTAAAAATATAAGAGAAGAATAAATCCTAATGATCATCCAAGATTCTTCCATATTATAAAAATAATAATATCATCATATTATTGAAATAGAAAATGTATTTCTCATATTTTTAGCAATACATGTTGCGAGGTCATTATTTACTGTACATGTGTGCTTTGATTTTTTTTTTTCTGATTGGTTAGCTAACCTGTTTCATTTTATTTTCCAGAGGCTCTGCAAGTGTCTGCAAGCACATGGTTTTGTTGTCATTGATATTATTTCAGCTAACGTGGGGAATTTCTTAAAGGTAATTTACAAATCTTTGCGCTTTCTTTTATATTGTTAGAGTAGCTGCTGTGTGATTTACGTATACATAAGGGATGATTATATTAAATATCTAAATTTTCTTTTCAATATCTTACATGTTATGGCAAAATCCGTGATGTGACTGCTACATTTGGGTGTGTATTTGCATAGGTACCATGACCGATATTTCAATTTGTTGAATCTAGTTGTGGGTTTAATCAGTGTTATTAAACTCAGATCGGACCATACCGGACTTATTGGTCCAAAATGGTTAAATGGCACACCGGACCCATAGTTGGTTTGATCACAAGAATATGCCTGAACCTGGTACCGAACTGTGGTTGAATAGGAAACCGGTGATTTGTAGGTTATCTACATGTCTTCATTTTCTGTGGTTGCTGCACCAACAGCCATCCCAGCCCGTTCTTGAGGCCTCTGCACACAGTCTGCAGCATGCCTCTCAGTGTCTGCACACCCTTCTGTGTGATGGTTGCAGCATTAATTGGGATGTACAAGGAAATTGAAAGTTAAAATCTAGTTTATGCGTGGGTGAAATGGTCCAACGGATGACCAAATGATATTTTGAAAATTAAAATCTAGTCTTCATTTTCTGTGGTTGCTGCACCAACAGCCATCCCAATACGTTCTTGAGGCCTCTGCACACAATCTGCAACATGCCTCTCAGTGTCTGCACACCCTTCTGTGTGATGGTTGCAGCATTAATTGGGATGTACAAGGAAATTGAAAATTAAAATATAGTTTATGCGTGAGGGAAATGCTCCAACTGATGACCAAATGATATTTTAGTTTAGTATAACAATAACACCAAGATATCTTGGTAATGTTAGAAATAAATATTGAGTTGAAGGGGGGGGGGAGGGTGAATTGAACTTTTAAAGATTTTCGGAAATGGATGAATTTTTTTAATCTAGATATCCTTTAAAGAAAAACCAATTTTAGTCTCTAGAAATGTCAATATTATTGTTCTTTAACTTTCCAAAAGCATGCAATTAGGATTTAGTTCAGATATAACTTCTAGGAGATAAGGAAAGAAGAAGAAACAAAAGAATTTATATTGGTGCTCTCTCACAAGAAAGATACATTTAGTTGCGTAATCACCCTCATTAGACTGATCTACTAAATTTACTGTCTTAGTAGAATCCCTAAAGATAAAATGAAAAACAACATAAAAAGAACAAGATGTTCAACCGTAATAGATGTCCTACACCTACTTATGAAACCCTATCTTACATAACACTCTTGATCAACCTTGTCACAATATATATGAACTCCCAAAGAAAATAAAGATTAAGGAACAAGATCACTTGGACATATTATAGCTCCATTGTAGTAAGTATCGTACGATTCACGATACGAATCGTACGAAACGATACGATACGGGTGCTTGGCGATACGAATTGCATGTTGTATCGTTTATGTTCATGAATTGTGTTCGATACGATACAATACAGGCCTGAATCGTATGAATCGCGATTCGAAACGCGATACGGGTTGAAATTCGTTTCTGAATTGGGTCGGGTTGACCCACCCATTTGAAACCCTAATTTTTGTTCCCTTCTGTATTTTGGCGCGTTGATTCAGGTCATCTCCTTCCCATTGCCTACTTCCCTCGTCTCTCTTCTCTTCTCTCCTTTCTCGTTCCTTCCTTCGTTTTTATCTGCGTTTGAGCGAGACGCGAGCCGCAGTGGTCGCATCGTGGTCGTGTGGTGGTCGCATCATTGTCGCATGGTGGTCGCACAGTGGTGACGCGGTGGTGTTTGCACAATGTTCTAGAGTTTTCGCATAGTGGTCTTGTGGTGTTGGTGCAGTGATCTCGCGGTGGTCGCACGGTGCTGAGGTGGTGCCTGTGTCGTGGTGCGGTCTCCTCTGTTTTGTGTATGTTCTGTGCAGGGAGGTTTCTCAAGTTTCAGGTTCTGTTTTTGTGCTTCAGACATGAGTAAATCAAACACAAAATGAAAAGTTAATATTAAATGGAATTACTTTGATAGTGTTCCACCAAACAGATTACAAGTGAAGTGTAAGTTTTGTTCTCATACTTGGGGTGGCATAGCAAGGATGAAATAACATCTTGCTCGGACAAAGAAAGATGTCATTCCTTGGTGAGACATCTTGACGAAACAACTTATTTTTTGGATTGCTATAATGTAGATTTTTTGTAGAAGCATATAGCCATAGTTAAAGGAAACTTATGGAACAACCACATTGTTTTTTGAAGGCTATGTTGCTGAAATTGTGAAATAATGTGGTATATACACATGTATACAATCACTCTATTTCACTATGAGGTTATTTTGTTCTTAATTGTCTCTTTGCATATTTATATATCTTATATATTTAAGTATATGTTACATTTTTATAATGTTTTAAAATGTTTATGAATCGTACGATTCACGATTCAAAATTTAGGCTCTCCGATACACGATACGATTCACGATTCAACTACCATATGATGAAGAAAAACATGTGATCCGTTATGTGACTAGCTCAATCTATGATCTTGAAGCCATTGAATCAGTTGCACAATTCCGAAAGTGTTTTTCCCACTTGTAGTACTTGTCACAAGGTATAGAAAATGTTTGACATTTTCAGATTGATTACTCAAATATAGCTCGAGATAGCCTAGTTCCTTGATAGGTAACTTTGGATCCATTAGCTACAACATCATATTGAGGAATTTTTGGAGAAGAAATGAGCAAGAATGAAGAACTTTGATTAAAAATGTGACCTGAGGCACTTGACTCATTTATCCATGGATCATGATCTTTCAAAGATTGAGAAATGAATGCTGTCGAAACACTTTCCACTGAAGAAGATTGGGCTTGGATTTTTCAAATTTAAACCTCATACTTTTGGTACTGCTCATAGAAAAACTTGGAATTTGATTTTTATTTTTGTTTTAGACACATGGATGCCTAGTTAGGAAAGCCATGCAATGAGTACAAATTTTCTTGAATACTACTTATTCTCTTATAGTATGTAGGATGAAGACATCCACTTCAACCACCACATGCTGGGTTGCTTCAATCTCCACCTCTTCCATAAGGTGCTACCAATGTTGAAGTTTCAACAACTCTAGCTAAAATTTCGTATTTTATTGAGGTAGGGACGTGAAATAATTTGATGACCAACTAGAATTGGTCTGGAAATGAATGTAAACTTCTCAAAAACAGGATCATGTATAACTAATGAAGCTTTTTGTTGACATCTTCTAATGAGTAAGCCGCTAGGAATCTTTTTAATCGTTCTACAACAGCCTGAGATTTTGTTACATTTGAGAACATTTTATGGTTGGTCTATTTGAGGGAGACTGCTCTTTGGGTTGCGTCAACGAGATGCTGAATATCATTAGCAAAGATATCTTGAGCCTTCTTCAAAAAAGAAGAGCATGTCTTGAAAGATGAGTATCTCTAATGGTTCGGGGTCAATTGATTGCCACAGAACATAGCTGGAAGTCAAGCTTTTGGCACTGAGATTTATATTCAGAGGAAAAGTACTAGCTTCCTTTTTCAAATGGTCATGATCCAAGGATCCACGATTGTACTGAAGCAGCAGACCAATATAAGTAATTCTTCCAATTGAGTTTTGCAGTTGCAATAGTAGGAGTACCGAAAATGTAAAAACAGGGCCAGCGGAGGCCATCTCAAAGATTGGGCACTAGAATGGAGACCAAAGCAGAGATGCATAGTGGAAAATGTGTGTGACCATATATACTTAACTCCAAGTGCATTGGAACAAAGAATCAAGATCAAGAATACGGTTGGGGAATGACTAGAGTCTTATGAGGTCACATGACTTCGGTGGCTGTAGGGTGGCGTGTGGTCTTCACATGGTTGGCTAGAGTGCCCAAAGATTTTGTCTGTGACGGCGCTTCAGCCTGTGTGACTGGGGAATTGGTTGTTGCTAGTTGAGACAGACCAGATCTGATAGTACTTGCCAAGAGAAAGGTGGAGGTTGACAATAGAGGATGACGACTTACAGTGATGTGTACACTGGGTGGGCCTTCCATCGCTAAGATGATTAAGACCACATGTTTGCCAGAGAAAAATGACAGTGATGGGCGGACAGCTGCCTGAGAGTAGGGTTAGAGTGTATTTGACCTAAATTTTCCCTTGAATTTTGTGAAGGCCAATGAGTATATTCTCAGCTGATATATATGTATGTGTGTGTGTGTGTGTGTGTGTGTGTATATATATATATATATATGTATGTATATATGTATGTATGTATGTATGTATTCACAGATTAGTACAAGTATATCCTAGAGGAAGGCTACAGCTTATGTTCCTTATTCTAAAGCTCGCTGCACCCAAAAACAGCTTTTATGAAGCTTTACAGTGGTAGAGTATTACCTATTTCAACAAAACTCGTACAACATTGCTCTGTTAAATCTTCTGTTATCCTCCTCTAATCTCTAATGGGTTTTTGATTCACTGTTCCATGCTCTAATAGTTTTTTTTTATTTCTTTATTCTAACTGGGTATTATCAACAATAGGAGCTTTGTTCATCCATCATGAACATGTCTGCAATATAAGTACTTTTAGAAAGCTTTCTTGTGTAGTTAGTATAATTTATGTAGTGTGATCTAAAATTTGCCACCTATTATTTGGGAAGAGATACCGATTGGCCAGTAGAATTGGCTGTACGCTTTATATTGTAATCATTTACTTGTAGTAAATTAACTTAAAAGGTGAGAGAAACTTCAATTTGCCCTCTGTCGTCTATTTGTTCGTGTTAGTTCATATCTGTGTATAGTTTTCTGTTAGTTGTTTGATGTCTGTCATGTGTAACGGATCTCCTTGAAAAGGTTAACCATCTTCTACTAACGAAGAAATGATATATTGCTTTTTAGATCTTACTGGGACCAATGGGCTTGAAGAGTGCTAATCCTTTAGAACAACAGGCAGCAGTATTGTCGCTGTCAAGCTTGATGTCTATAATCCCTGGAGATACATATGTGGAGTTTGAAAAGGTAGACATATTATTTGTATTTAGTTTCGTTGGATCTGGATTCTGTAGTCTTTCAAGGTTGTGATTGTTATTTGTATATTCTAACTCTTGTTGCTGATAACTTTACCACACCATGTTATTAATACCAGTACTTGCTAAATATTCCTGAGCGGTTTGCGCATGATACACTTTCTGAGAAAGACATTCAGGTATTTACGTGATGCAGTTTATACAGTCTATTGATTGATATTTACATTATGTGTGCTATGTTTTCCTATTTTGTGATTATTTCTTTCAATTTTATTTACTCTATGGACAAATATGTTGTGATATTTTTCTTACATGGTTTCAGATCTTTCATACACCTGAAGGAACACTTTCAACTGAGCAAGGGGTTTATGTTGCTGAATCTGTTAGTGCAAAAAACACAAAACAAGCAAAGGGCCGCTTCCGGATGTATGATGATGAAGATGACGTGGTACATTTTAATTTCTTTTTTTTCATTGCTCCATTCATGATATTTAGTTAGTTATAATCTCCTGCTCTTTTAATCAGGATCATACGCGTTCTAACCATTCCGTGAAGAGAGATCTACCTAGTAGAGAAGCTGGTGGTGCAGGGAAAAAGGATACTGGGAAGGCAGCAAAGAAGGCTGGCAGTGGCAAGTGTTGCACTACTATTGCTCTAAGTTTGCAGCTTTCATATTTGAAGTTCACTCAGGCTGTGTTTTTTTCAATATTGTTCGGATTTTTTTAGACAAAGGAAAAACAGCGAAAGAAGAAGCAAGAGAATCCCTACTTAAGGAGGAGGCTTCTGTACGAGATAGAGTTGATGAAATACAGAAAAATCTGTCTCTGATGCTAAGAACTCTTGGAGATATGGCAATCGCTAATTCAGTTTTTGCTCATAGTAGGCTGCCTTCAATGGTAATGGCGCCTGCTACTTTGTTATAATAATATATTTGATGGTTTTTGAATTAACTGCAATCACTCTGAATTTAAAACTGTTAGGTAAGATGCCCATCTATTAGGAATATGTTTATAGTAATCCTTGCATGATTTGAAAAATCTTCCCTCCTTGACTTAGCTTTGCTCGCATGTCATGTTTTAAAGTTGTTGGGTTATTCATTACTGTAACCTTCACATCTCAAATCTCTTGTCCTAGGCAAGTGGTGTGTTATGATTCTTTATCATCTAAGAGTATGGAGAAAGTATGCCATATATTAGACCCACACCATTTCCAATATTGTGCTCTTCATTTTTAGTTAATTTTAATTGCTCTTTTCTGGAATCTTGTAGTTTCTAACTTATTGAGATTCTACAGTTTATTAATTAACTTATATCCCTTTATTTTACATATTATATTATTATATGTGGTTATGATTCTGGATTCAAATTTTGTCAGGTCAAGTTTGTTGAACCATTAATGCGATCTCCTATTGTAAGCGATGAGGCTTTTGAAACCATGGTGAAACTAGCTAGATGCACTGCTCCCCCTCTATGTGATTGGGCCCTGGACATTTCCACTGCTTTGCGTTTAATTGTGACTGATGAAGTTCATCTTCTGTTGGATCTAGTTCCATCAGTTGCTGAAGAGGAAATCAATGAAAGGCCATTTCGTGGCCTTTTTGAGCGAATTTTAGATGGTCTATCTATTTCTTGTAAATCAGGAGCACTTCCTGTAGATTCTTTTTCTTTTGTATTCCCGGTGAGCAATTATACTTTGAAATGAAATTTAATCAGTGTACCAAGGCTTCTATGTTCCTAACTCCAGTATTTTTTCAGATAATTGAGCGTATTCTTCTGTGCTCAAAGAAAACAAAATTTCATGATGACGTGCTTCGCATATTTTATTTACACCTTGATCCACATCTACCTCTTCCTAGGATTCGAATGTTATCGGTACTTTGCTTGACATTTCATGCTTTGTTTTGTCTTTTTCTATATTTTTTACGTGTTGTCTGATCAATATTCTTTTCTGCAGGTACTTTACCATGTGCTTGGTGTTGTTCCATCCTATCAAGCATCAATAGGACCTGCACTAAATGAGTTGAGCCTTGGTTTGCAACCTGCTGAAGTTGCTTCTGTATGTATGCCTGACTCTATTTTCATTGTGCAGTTGTCTTTTTATATAGTGCTTATGTTATCTCTCCATTTCTAATTTTACAGGCACTTTATGGAGTTTATGCAAAAGACGTTCATGTAAGAATGGCCTGCTTGAATGCTGTAAAATGTATTCCTGCAATTGCTAATCGATCTCTACCTGAAAACATTGAGGTATCGACAAGTATATGGATAGCTCTACATGATCCTGAGAAGGTTTGAAATTCCCCCCGTGGAACTTATGGCTCAAGTTTGTTTTTTTAATTTTCTCTTTTCCATTGAAACTAAACTGTGGTCTTTGCCTTTTATTTTAAATCCAATTTCACTTTAGATTATTGTTTTCTTTTAATGTATTGATATTTATGTAAAGACTATATTGTGCTTCCTTTGCATTTAGACGATTATAAAATTGAATTGAAAGTGGTTAAATCTGAAAAACTTACATACTGGGTTGTGTGTAAATTAGACACACTTGAAGGGAAACAAAATTGTAGTTGGGAAGAACTAAGTATGCTGAGTGCTGGGATAATAAATCAACCGTTCAATTCATCTGATGATTGCTTCCAAACTTGAAATTGGTTATTGGTAATACCTAAATCTGAAGGTTTTAGTGAGTAATGATTGAGTTTTTCACTCATCTATAATATGTGTTTTTGTGTGTAACAAAAGTCAAACAGACACACTGATAGCACGAGTGCAGACTGTTGCACCTGCCGAAATGGCTACAGCAGAAAAAGAAAATGGCGGTGACCCAATACAAGACATAATATCATAAAATACATATATTTGTGTAGCAGTGATGTAGATTAAGTTGGATAAATTTATTACTTCAATCCTTTCTGGTAAATTTTTAGGTTATTTTCTTATAGGTGACTAGATCTTGTGGTTCTGGTTTGGTTTGGTTCTAGTTAGTATCTATGAGGCTATAAGTGTAATTGCATATCAACAATAATGATCATGAAACAAATTTATGAAATCAGTAATCCACTGAGCAGCAGAAGACATATCCTCAGTATATGTTACTGTATTCTGGATTCTTAATGTTTAAAGTTTCCTATCGAATCTATATTTATAGATCCGAGGTGTTTAGAACTCGACCTACTCGATCTCTAACTGGCTGAATTTATATTTTTGACTGACTTGGACTGCCTCTTAAAATGGATATATATTATTTTTCCTTTGATTTTTTTTATTTTTTTATTTTTAAAGGTTTTAACCTGAATTAAAAATACCACTGCAATGACAGTGAGTCTTCCGAGTTAGCTTAATATATTTGGTAATTTCTCCTGTGGCCTAACTGTACAACTGTTCTAAATATTTTGGGTTAAATCTTGAACATTAAAATTCTCAATCGGCTTATGGAGAAGGTTTTTTTGTTCTCCGTCAAACCAAAATGTTCTGATAATTATACCAGCTCCTGTTTGCAGGTCATGAACTGAAATACTGGCCTATTTTATGCTTTAATTATGTTTTGGTTATGAATTATTTTCATTGCAGTACAATAGGGTTTTAATTTACTTTGTATGCTTTCGCCAATATTGCTTAGTAATTTTGTACTGTTTTCTACTTGAGAAATTTTTATTTGGTTTTTAAGTACTTTATTTTGAATGACAGCTAATTTACTTTTTTCAACATTTCAGTCAGTTGCGCAAGTGGCAGAAGACATATGGGATCATTATGGTTTTGATTTTGGAACTGATTTTTCAGGGCTTTACAAAGCACTGTCTCACATTAATTACAATATTCGTGTGGCAGCTGCAGAAGCATTGGCTGCTGCCTTGGATGAACATCCAGATTCTATACAAGTATGTTTGATTTATAATTTTCACTTTATTGCTGTTTATTTTGTCTCATTATTTACTGATAATTTTCAGGAGTCCCTGTCCACTTTATTTTCGTTGTATATCCGTGACATGGGTGCCGGAGATGTCAATGTTGATGCTGGTTGGCTTGGTAGGCAAGGAATAGCTTTAGCATTACATTCTGCTGCTGATGTTCTGAGAACAAAAGACTTGCCGGTTGTCATGACATTTCTAATATCAAGGGCTCTGGTAACTTTTACTGGCATTTACATTTTTAATTTTGTTATAATACTAAAACTGAAACCTATTTTCCTGCTGAATTGCTCATTTTTGGAGACGAGATCTTGATGGGAATTAATATAGCGTTGTAAGGATAAAACACAATTTTTTTTCTGTTGAGATGTGACATTTGCTAATTGGTTAATATTTGATATTACTTGTTATCTTCATTAATTATTTGTGCAAATTGTGCATGTTTGGTGCAATTGTTTTGCCTTAGCAGGTTAAGTTATCTATAAGAATTTTATTGGGGGTGAATTTATGATGGACCACAGCTTGATTTAAGGTTCATTGAATGCATATCAGTGAATTAGGGATTCACACCTAGCTGAGAAGGGCTTTGGCGGTCTGGTTGCTTTTGATGGGGTGTTAAAAATCTCAATCTTGGATGATATCTTTGATAGTAATCTTTCCCAAGCTGATGATAAATGTGTACATTGTAGGGTTTTAGATTAAGAAATGAAACATAGGGTCACACTTATGGATTGGCAAGTACTACAGGGATTGTACAAATTTATGTGTTCCTACTATTTGTGATTTGTGGCTTTTGCTCATAGTAGCATTCCAAATTTGTGTTGGAGTTCAGGAAGGTGGCTCACAAATTTGGTCCTGATTCAAGCCTGCAGAAATGTTTGAGGTGTTAGGTTGGTGCCAGTTAACCTGCATTCGAGAAGTTGGAGTTGGTGAAAGGCCACAGGGAATACAGCGAAAGGTTAAAATGAGATTAAGAATACAATCCTAGAATTTGTTAGCTCTGCTGGCCGGCACATTATTTAATTATTCTTGAGGAATTAAGGATAATCTTACTGCCTTAAAAAGATAGGACCCTACTGCCTTAAAAGGTTGGCCGACCACTAAATGAACATTGGGGGGTGGGCATAAAAACAAAGCTCTGGAAACACCTGAATATTGTAAGCTTAAGTGCATATACAACTGAAATGCAGTAAGTGCAATAAAATATCCCTTGTTTGAAAATGAAATGGAACAGTTTAAAAGTTTTTGTAATTTTTGATACTCTCGAAAGTGGAGGTTAAGGTGATAGAATAAGAAAAAATCTGCTTAAAATTTCAAATAAATGAAGATGTTGTGGCAACCTGATGTACTCCTTGATGGTAGTGTGTTTTGTATTGTACATGGTAAATTTTTTGCGAAGAGTATTTATTTGACAGTATCCAATGACAGTTGGCTTTTGGGATTGATTTGCTTCGCAGGCTGATCCAAATGCTGATGTTAGAGGCAGAATGATAAATGCTGGTATATTGATCATCGATAAAAATGGAAAGGATAATGTCTCATTGTTATTTCCCATCTTTGAGAACTACTTGAACAAAACAGTGAGTTCCTCTTATTATTTTGGAGATTCACGTCCTGGATAATCATTCTATTGTTCATTCCTTTCGCAGTAGAGGGCCACTTAAAATAAAATATAAGCGAAGTTATATGTGATATTTAATTATGAATACTCCCCCAATGTCTTAGGCTCCAGACGAAGAAAAATATGATTTGGTTCGGGAGGGTGTGGTTATCTTTACTGGAGCTCTGGCAAAGCACTTGGCAAAGGTTAGTATTAAAGCTTTTTCCTCGTTCCCAATTTTACATAGCTAGTCGAATTTGAAATCTGTTACTATTTTCATTCCTTTTTGAGCAGGATGATCCTAAGGTTCATGCTGTTGTGGACAAGTTATTGGATGTTTTAAATACACCTTCTGAAGCAGTTCAACGGGCTGTCTCTGCCTGCTTATCTCCATTAATGCAATCAAAACAAGTATGCAAGATCATTCTTACATTTAATATCTGATCCTTTTACTTCTGATCTTGTAGAATATTACTAGAGTTATCTATTGGAAGGAGTTTAATATCATTCGGCATTAAATAAACATAGGACAAAAAAACCTCTTGCTTGCATATCTATTCGTGATTTCTGACTCCACTTGTTTATTAGAATGATAATATGGAATATTGACACAAGCAATAGGTGCAGTACGAATCATTTTGAATGATAACACAGAATCTTGTTTCTCAATGATATTTCACACAGAATCTTGTTTCTTTTGATATGCTATTTCTATGAAGCAAATGAACTTTGATTAGCATCACCCATGCTTCTATTGTAACAAAGATTCCCTTTTATGTGAGATATGGCCGTATCATTAATTATGATTTTACTTCTGTACAACTCCATGAAATCTTTTTCATGCGCAGCAAAAATCTTTTAGATTATTCAGTAAGGTTGTTTTTTAATTACTAGCGTAACTGGAATAGTGTTTTCACTGCTAAAGTATTGATTTCTACACATTTGTTTGAGAGTAATTCATCTAGTTGAAAGTTCAAGGTTTTATTGTCATTTTAGCTTGTCTACGCCTCACCAGAACATAATTACATTTTTGGCTCTTCAGGTTAATGCTGTCTTACATTTTGATGTTTTCTGCATTTTCTCAAGTGACTTCTTTTGTTATTTGATACTACAACAACTAGGATGATGCAGCTGCTCTTGTTAAGCGGTTGATGGATCAAATGATGAAAAGTGAAAAATACGGAGAGCGCCGTGGGGCTGCTTTTGGACTTGCTGGGTTGGTTAAGGGATTTGGCATTTCCTCCTTGAAAAAGTATATGATTGTGATTAAACTTCAAGAGAGTCTTGCTGAAAGGTGGGAGAGTTTACTGTTACATCTTTATTTTTAAATCACTGCCTATTATATTCAATTTATGGAATTGAAAAAAATCATTGTATGTCACTTTTTTGACCACTAAAATGTGACAATGGAGTATACCATTATTTTTTGTCAGTTTATTTTTAAACAGTTTGACCATCAAAATGTGAAAATGGAGTGTACCCATTATTTTTGTGTGAATTTATTTAAACTGCAGGAGCTCTGCGAAATCTCGTGAAGGAGCCTTACTTGGATTTGAGTGCCTTTGTGAAACACTGGGCAGAATTTTTGAACCGTAAGCTGCTTAATATTTCTTCACTGATTTTTTTTAAAATTTATATTTGTTGTGTTTTTTTATTGTTTCTCAATAATTGTTTTCAGGTACGTGATTCAAATATTACCATTACTTTTGGTTTCGTTCTCTGATCAAGTTGTTGCGGTTCGGGAAGCAGCTGAAGGTGCTGCTCGTGCAATGATGTCTCAACTTAGTGCTCAAGGAGTGAAGCTTGTCCTTCCATCTCTTTTGAAGGTGATAAACATTGATTATCATTATGATTTCCGAGGCATTTTATCTGCTTCTGAATGACAAAATGTGCTTTGATATGCACTTTCAAAATCTGCTACAATATTGTATATCTGCACTTTTCTAATATTTTGTGAGAGTGTAAGTTGTCTTGTGCTTCGATGTTATACTCCCGTATTGCTCCTTTTTAGATTCAAAATCTTGACGTGATGTAATTGATTCATATTTACTATGTGAAATGCTTGTTTTTCTCGTCCCCTTTTGATTTTAAACAATTATTAGTAACTAAGAATGCTTTGTCATAACGAAACTGTTGGTTTTGCCTGTGAGTTAAAGAACATTCTGTAGGAATCTTTTATTTGTGGAGTGAGTGATTAGATGATTGCAATGTGCACATACTTACTGGAAATTGTTGTGCCTCTTCAATGACCCCTTGTAAATTTCTTGTATTATGGATTTTTCTCTTGTTTTATTATTGTTACCTGTGAATTAAAGAACATTCTGTAGGAATCTTTTGTGGAGTGAGTGATTAGATGATTGCAAAGTCCATATACTTACTGGAAATTGTGGTGCCTCTTCAATGACTTTCTCTCTTGTTTTATTACTGTTTCCTTTGCTTGATATTATGATGGGGCTAGGGGTTTTTTTCTTTCTTTTTTTATTACTGGTCTTTCATTTCATAAATGTTGCTTTCCCAAGGTTTTCTTACCAAATTCCGTGCACTTATGGTTGTGAATACACTGAATTTTTTTCTCAGTTTCTCTAGTTTTTGTTTCTGAATAAGCTTTAATGCCTGTTGCATCTTGTAATCTGAAAAGTAAATCAGTGTCATGTTTCTGAAATCTTATAATCCAATTGTTCTTAATGTGGCTTGAGTTTGCAATTTGAACGAGGATTTATGTTTGCTTGCTACCTACTTATAGATATGACATTTATTGTGCTTCTACATCAATGAAATTTTGCATAGCTAATCTATTTTCTCAGGGTCTTGAAGATAAAGCTTGGAGGACAAAGCAAAGTAGTGTACAACTTCTTGGAGCTATGGCTTATTGTGCTCCTCAACAGTTGTCTCAGTGTCTGCCTAAGATTGTTCCAAAATTGACTGAGGTATGACATAAAGGAAACACACATTTTGAGTTCTAAACTCCTATTAAGCTATAGATTGTGTTCATTAACCCATCTTGCTATATGAAGGTTTTGACTGATACACATCCTAAAGTCCAGTCGGCTGGGCAAATGGCCCTTCAACAGGTTTGTTTTGAGTTAGGAACTATATTATATCCAGTTGATTCCTGTTTCTTTGATTTTTGTTTTTAATTTTCATGTTTTATATTTGTTCAGGTTGGGAGTGTCATAAAGAATCCAGAAATATCTGCTCTTGTCCCTACTCTACTTAAGGGACTCAGTGATCCAAATGAGCATACAAAATATTCCCTTGATATCCTTCTCCAAGTAAGGTTTATGAAATTTACCTTGTTAATTTTTTTCAGTTTTATGCTTAGTTCCCTAAAATTTTATTGTTTGATTGCAGACAACCTTTGTTAATTCGATTGATGCCCCTTCACTTGCATTATTAGTACCAATAGTACATCGAGGGTTGAGGGAACGCAGTGCTGACACTAAAAAGAGGGCAGCCCAAATAGTTGGCAACATGTGTTCCTTGGTTACAGAACCGAAGGATATGATTCCGTATATAGGATTGCTACTTCCTGAAGTAAAAAAGGTACTTTTTTCATATTTTTTTCTCTTTTGCTGCATTGGTCGTGGTTCTCATTTCGTGCATATATTACAAGAGCAGGTGCTTGTGGATCCTATACCTGAAGTTCGGTCAGTTGCTGCTAGAGCCATTGGATCCCTTATAGGAGGAATGGGTGAAGAAAATTTCCCTGATCTTGTCCCATGGTTGTTTGACACATTGAAGTCTGATAATAGTAATGTTGAACGCTCTGGAGCTGCACAAGGGCTGAGTGAGGTCAGATTTTTCCTTTTAATACATTTACGTTTTAAGACCTTTGGAATTTCGTTAAGATTCATTTTTCTTCTAATCTTATGGCCGAGTTGAAAAACATGTTCTCTTTGTTAGGGTGGCTGACAAATATTGTGAAAAGGGAGAGTACAAATTTGAATAATAAATATGCAGAAGGATAAGAAATTTTACTAGTTGGCTAGTAAATTTTAGAAACTTTTTATTATACAAATATTGGTTTTTTTTTTTTTTTATTGAACCCTGTACATTTTGACTGGTAAAATTGTTATAGAAGAATTGTAGAGTTAGGTGACCTGTGTATTTAGAGCAGAACTGGAAAGTGACATATTTGTTATAACGTAGTGATTTTTAAATTTTAGAATCTTGTTATCATGCTTATCTGTTAGATGTTTGTTTCTATCATCGTACAGTTGGTGTTTGTTTCTATCGTTGTACAGTTGGTGGTTAGATCTGCCTCCTTAAGCCCATTCAGGTGCTAGAAAATCATTGTTACCGATCAATAAATAATAGCTTTTCATATCACTGAATTGAACATGTTATCAGTGCTCTTTGATTCCCACTAGTTAGATCTGTCTTTGCATATGTATGCATTGTATAAATTCTTCCACTTTAAACTACATTCAAGTGTGATTATTATTTTTACTAATTAATAAATTATACCTTTTCATTTCTCTAAATTCAATATGTTATTTAAGGAGATCACTGCTACCGTATTGTTATTTTGACTTGTTATTCTTTTATAGGTCTTAGCTGCTCTTGGTATTGAGTACTTTGAGCATGTACTTCCTGACATTATTCGAAATTGCTCCCATCCGAAAGCACCTGTACGAGATGGATACTTGACTCTGTTCAAGGTAAAATAGGTCACATTTAGAAAATTAGAAGTTTATTTATTGAGTTCATTTAATCATTTTGCCAAAATGTTCTTGTAGTACTTGCCACGGTCATTAGGAGTCCAGTTTCAAAATTATCTGCCCCAGGTGCTGCCTGCTATTCTAGATGGTAAGATATTATCTTTTCTCGGCTAATTTATGTATTATCATTTCTATTTTTTGGATTGTTATCTCTAAATTAGGTGTTTACTTTTTTTTCAATGATTTATAGGTCTTGCTGATGAAAATGAATCTGTACGAGATGCTGCACTAGGGGCTGGCCATGTTCTTGTCGAGCATTATGCAACAACGTATGTTCTATTTGTTATATTGTTTGCTTTTATGTGTTCATGGTCCCTTCCCTTAGTTTTCTTTCGATGTCTCAGGTCACTAATTTGTGATAATAATTTTTTCCTACAGTTCTCTACCCCTTCTCCTTCCTGCTGTTGAGGATGGCATTTTTAATGACAGTTGGCGAATTCGACAGAGCTCAGTCGAGCTGTTGGGTGATCTATTATTCAAAGTACGTGTTACTCATCCTAGAGCAACTCTTACAAAGCTTGATCTGACTTTTGGGTGAATTTATTTATTCATTTTAGGTTGCTGGAACTTCAGGTAAAGCTTTACTTGAGGGTGGCAGTGATGATGAAGGTTCTAGTACAGAGGCACATGGTCGTGCCATTATTGAAGTTCTGGGGCGTGATAAGCGTAATGAAGTACTTGCTGCGTTGTATATGGTCCGAGCTGATGTCAGTTTGTCAGTGCGTCAGGTAACAAGTTCTAGGTTTGCTCTTTTTTGTCAATATAACTTGTTATTGTTATGCAGATATGTTCAACAAACGTAAGGCGGAAAATGTTTCTTTTCACTTTTCAGGCTGCATTACACGTGTGGAAAACTATTGTTGCAAATACCCCCAAGACTCTAAGGGAAATTATGCCAGTTCTGATGGACACCTTGATTACGTCCCTTGCATCACCATCATCGGAAAGGCGGCAGGTCTGTGCTTGACACTTGTATCTGTCAATCTATCTATTGTAGCTTATGGAAATAGAAATTACATATTTCTATTGCTAATGCAGGTTGCTGGACGATCACTGGGTGAGCTTGTCAGGAAGCTTGGTGAACGGGTACTTCCCTTGATAATTCCAATCTTATCCCAGGGGCTGAGCGACCCTGACAGCAGCAGAAGACAGGTTAGAATAGTTTCTGGCATTGGGATCTTTCTTTCCTCCTAATGAACAAGCTGTTACATTGGTTTTCTTAGATTCAATAGTAGCTCAACTTGTTATTTGATACAATTGTGGAATTTATTGGTTGTAAGGGTGTATGTGTTGGTCTGAGTGAAGTGATGGCAAGTGCTGGTAAGAGTCAGTTGTTGACTTTCATGAACGATCTCATCCCAACTATTCGGACTGCACTCTGTGATAGGTTCGTGCATTTTAATTCTGATTTCACTGTTCGCAGAATTTTTAGACTGCATTATCTGACATTTAGATGGATATGTCAACAGTGTGCCTGAGGTTCGTGAGTCAGCTGGCTTAGCATTCAGCACCTTATATAAGGTTGCACTTTTTACTGTACTTTTTTTGTTTTTCTCGGTGGTGGTTGAGATTAAATTATTTCCCATACCTTATCTCTCAAATTACGTTTGTAGAGTGCTGGAATGCTAGCTATAGACGAGATTGTTCCAACACTTTTACATGCATTGGAGGATGATGAAACTTCTGATACCGCACTTGATGGTCTTAAGCAAATTTTAAGGTAAAATGTGCATTAGCATAAAGGTCATGTTTTGAAGTTATTATTTGTGTTGATTTCTTCTTATTTTTAAGCTAAACTTTTGCATTTATCCTTATTTTTGCAGTGTCCGTACAAGTGCAGTATTGCCACATATTTTACCGAAACTGGTTCATCCTCCATTGTCGTATGTTTCTTTCTGTTTTGATCCAGTCACCTAAAATATATGGCACTTGCATCTTAACTGAGAACTTTTATGGTACCTTTGCAGTGCCTTCAATGCACATGCTTTAGGAGCTTTAGCAGAGGTTGCTGGTCCTGGACTTGACTTTCATCTTTGTACTGTGCTTCCACCTTTGCTATCTGCAATGGGTGACGATAACAAGGTAGACCATGGTCATATCATTCGGAGAAAATACATTTTTTGAATTCAAATATCGTGTTTGCTAAGGACTGATTTGCACAAATTTATCATTTGATCTGGTTGATGTTCTAGGAGGTGCAAACATTGGCTAAGGAAGCTGCTGAAACAGTTGTCTTAGTTATTGATGACGAAGGTATTGAGCCACTCATATCAGAGCTGGTCAAAGGTGTTAATGACAGTCAGGTAATATTCTTGTGGTAATTGATATAATTTAATGCCCTTCGTCTCTCTCCTACATGCCCCTCCGTAAAATTTTGTTCCCTCTTTGATAATTGTTTACAGGCTGTTGTAAGAAGATCAAGTTCATATCTGATAGGATATTTCTTCAAAAATAGCAAGTTAGATCTGGATGATGAAGCTCCAAACATGATATCTACCTTAATCATCTTGCTAAGTGATCCTGATTCATCTACTGTTGCTGTAAGTGTTGGAGTTCTTGATACACAGATTCTCTCTATATATATAGTATGTCTGTACAAAGTTCTCTTTGTTAGGTTGCTTGGGAAGCTTTGTCAAGGGTCATTATTTCGGTTCCCAAGGAGGTTCTTCCTTCTTATATAAAACTTGTTCGAGATGCTGTGTCAACATCCCGTGACAAGGAACGGAGGAAGAAGAAGGTGAACCTGTTACTTTAGAATTTATTCCTATCTGAGACTTTCAGTTATTGTTTTTGGTTCCTAATGACTAATTTGTTAATGCGTTTTGTGCATAATTGTTCTATAGGGAGGGCCAATTGTCATACCTGGATTTTGTCTTCCTAAAGCACTTCAGCCCATATTGCCAATTTTTCTCCAAGTATTGTTCTTTTTATTCTATTGCAATTTCTTCATTTTGTATGATCATTACTTGCTTTGTGGTTCAGTTGCATACTTACAATTTTCACATTTTTTTGTGGATAACTAAAGAAGCCTAGTGTAGGTTTCAGGTTGTTTTCAAAACCTTTTTATCCTGTCTGATACTTATAGGACTTTTTATGGTTGATTACTTTCTTGTAAAGTAATGTAATGCCAATGTTCGTATCAGATTGTTTTTGAAACCTTTTTATCCTATCTGATACTTATAGGACTTTTTTATGGTTGATTGCTTTCTTTTAAAGTAATAAAATGCCAATGTTCTTTTTTTGAGCTATTCAATGTTGTGACTCTCATAACGTCCATTTTCTATGCTATTGTTGTCATGTCCGTTTATTCTCTTATGTGGTCTTGCTGTTCCACCATCTCATTGTTCAGTCTTCCCTCCCCAACCCCTCCAGCTGAGTGAAAAGTACAACTCTTCTTACCCTTTTGTGTGGGACTTTTTCATACATTATTTTTCAACTGGCTTGAATATAATACTACAAATTTGCTGATTGTTTTGACTTGGTCGAAAATAATACAAAATTTTTAGAGAATGAATTTCCCTCTTTAGGATCTCATATTTATAACAACTTTAGATACCTCAGATACAATGTATGAGAGAAGAGAATCTGAAAAGATATATCTAGGAACTAGGTGCAGCACAAAGCACACATCACCTTTACAATAAATTATATTTATTCTAACATTTGGGTTGGTTACCTAAAGAATTAAAAGATTGTGGTATAGCAATGCTTGCTCATTTATGTAACATTGTGAGGTGTGAGTGTATCTTCTAACCAAGGCTTTGTCTCCTACTTGATTTTTTTTTCTTGGGGACGAACTCAATGTAATTGAGATCCTTCAGTTTCTCAGCCCCCTTGAGTTTGTGGGGGAGGGAGGAGTGAGTGCATCTTCTGTTAGAAAATGTTATTTGTTTTTTATTTTGTTACAACTGTTTGTTTCTGTTTTGATTTAGTGTAACTGTTTGAGGCAGTTATTATAGTTTGTTTTATTGTGGTTATTATAACTGATTTAGTTACAGTTATAACTGACTTGTCCTGTAAGTGAACTCTATATATATTTTTCTGTAAGCAGAGTTTCAATATCTTTTTTGTATCTTTGATCTTTACATAATTAAATCACTGTATCCATGCTTTGTGCTTTGTATCGCGAGGTAGATATGAAGTTTGGAGATTCAAATGTGAGTTCATTTTCCAAGTTTTACCTTTGGTATGCAGGGTCTGATAAGCGGGTCTGCTGAATTGCGGGAGCAGGCTGCTCTGGGACTTGGCGAATTGATAGAAGTGACCAGTGAGCAATCACTCAGGGAGTTTGTCATCCCAATAACAGGGTATTTTAATAAAAAATTGTTATGGATTGTTTTTATAAGTGTACATATTTTAGCATGAGCAGCTATATGAATCAAGTAAAATGATGTCATGTTATAATTTAGTATTTTGTCAATGTTCTGGTCTGTTATTTCAATACCCTAACTGAACCATTTCATTGGTTGGGGCCTTACTGTTTCCCTCTTTAGAAGTGTTATATCCGCGTACTGGCTCAATTGTTTTGATTGTCTTTTTCCCTTTTAACAAAATTGCAATAAGTTGAGCTAGTGTCATTTGTTAAATATATACAATTATTATGTCTTTCCCTTGCAAATGGAGTTATTGATTTGATTCTTGAGTCCTTGACTGGGTATTAAAGCCAATTTGACAAATAGGTTATTTAGGGCCGTTTTGACCAGTAAGTTTATTTAGAGCTTGATTGTACTCCTCTCATTGTTTTAATTGTCCATGGGTCATATCCAACTGAATGCTATATTTTATCATTTATTATTTTGGGGACCTATATTTTATATATCTTGACTTTGCCAATCTTGTTTGTCGTAGGCCTCTTATCCGAATTATAGGTGATCGATTCCCATGGCAAGTGAAGAGTGCCATCTTGTCTACTTTAACATCAATGATAAAAAAAGGTGGAATCTCCTTGAAGCCTTTTCTTCCTCAGCTGCAAACAACATTTGTCAAATGTCTACAGGATTCTACAAGGTTTGTTTGAGATATTAATATATTATAAAATCATCCCTCCTCTCCCCAATTTGATCTGTTCACCCCCTCAGCTAGCACCTTTTGTATGTTTGATGTTGTGGTTTTAAAATTAGCTAATCACCTTTCAGGATCACACAATAACTATAGTTTCCATCCATTGTATCAGTAAATCATTCAATTAAGTATTTGCAGGATTTGTCACATGACTTGCTAACTGACACCTAAGTATTTAGTGGGGGAAATATCAAATGGGTGGAACGTAGAAAACATTTAGTAACTAAAACTTCGACATTCAGTTATGAAGAGGAGAACCTGACGTAAAGGAATTACTAAGTTTGTTAGTACCTAATTTGTGTTCTCTTTTATTAACATAGTTTATTATGAAAGAAGATGAAGATAGATAATGAGATATTCAAAATCGTTATTACAAGAAAATGTTGCAGTAAAAGTGAAAAGGAAAAAGTTGAAAACAGATACTTATTCTGATTGTTCTTAAAGCAGGGAAAGATCGGCTAGCATACATGTGCCCAAAGCTCATTCTTAGTTGAGTATCCATCCTTAAAGGGTGAATACAACAGTTGTTGTGTATTGGTGGTGAGTTGATGTAATTATGCAAAACTGTAGCATTTAAGACTGTTGCCCGCTCCATCTTTCCTTGCTTGAATACTACCTTAACCTCTGCCCCTTTATCTTCACTTCCATTCTCACCATCTAGTTATTCATTTCTTACAATACGAGATTTGGCACACTGGACCAATAAATTTACAAACTCATAAAGGGAGAAATATATGAAAGCAGAGAAAAGTCCTCTAAGAATTTCCCCTTACGGCTGAAGCTCTACACTCTTTTCTCTGTGCTGCAACCTTGAATCACACTACCTGGGAAACATCTTTTATAAGATGAACTACCGCCCTTCTGAGTTACTTTTCTAATTACCTTGTACTAAAATGTTGATATTTGGGAGTCTCCTAACATAATCTCATCTTTCTTTTATTATGCGTGCTTATTAATATGCATATGACTGCAGCCTTGAATGTCAATCCCTTGATAACATCTATTTTGAGCTGAACCGATACCCTTCCAACCTCTGTTACTTTTCTAATTAACTTGGAATAAAATGTTGATATTTGGGGTTCTCCTTACATAATTTCATCTATATTTTATAATTCGTGCTTATTAATATGCATGTGACTGCAGAACTGTTCGATCTAGTGCTGCCTTGGCACTTGGGAAGCTTAGCGGACTCAGTACCAGGGTTGACCCTTTAGTTAGTGATTTGCTGTCCAGTTTGCAGGTGATTTTATATTTGCTTTTCTTACTTAAGCTGATGGAATACTGTGATAATATGTTAGTGTTGCTGATGTCACATATCTAATACAAAACTGTGGGAATTTAATTATTTAGGGATCAGATGGCGGTGTACGAGAAGCTATTCTGACTGCTCTAAAGGGTGTCTTGAAGCATGCTGGGAAAAATGTGAGCTTGGCTGTTAGAACTCGTTTTTACAATGTTCTCAAGGATTTTATTCATCATGACGATGATCAAGTTCGGATATTTGCTTCTAGCATATTGGGAATCTTGGCACAGGTGTGTAGGCTATTGAGTGGATTTGTATTCACTGATGTGTTTGTATTTCTCTGTAATCTTCATTACATATTTGAATGACTATAAGGAGATTTATCTGAGTGCTTAATTCTACTTTATTGTTTGATTTTGTTTTGGTGTTTTCTAATTATTATGTTACTATAACTCCAGTACCTTGAAGATGATCAGCTCACAGAGTTGATTCAAGAACTGTCAACTTTAGCTAATTCACCAAGCTGGCCAGCCAGGCATGGTTCCGTCCTTACAATGTCTTCCTTGTTTCGTTACAATCCCTCAACAATTTTTTCGTCTTCCTTGTTCCCAACTATTGTTGATTGCCTTAGAGACACCCTAAAGGATGAGAAGGTATGGTAATCCTGAATTGGTTTTAATTGCCTAAGTTTCTGAATTCTGCCGTTTTAATTCAGTATTTGGCATCATTGGGATTCCATTTTATATTAATATCAAATGTAGCTGTAAATGTTAAGATGTGATAGTTATAGTGATGTATAGGTTCTGTGACAGACTTGTTGAAGGCAACTTAGTTATCAGGATATTATTTTTGGTTTTTTGAAGGAGGAAGTTCATGTTTAGAGATAACCCTGTACTCAAGTCTGGCTTAAAATCCAGATTATTTTTATTTTTTTTCAGAAGTCCAACAAGTTTATTGTTATATGTCTATTGTTTGATTATATTCAATGTTCTGTAAAATAGTTCCCTCTTCGAGAAACTTCAACCAAGGCATTGGGAAGGCTGCTTCTTTATAGAGCTAAGGTAGATCCTTCTGATACATCGCTTTACAAAGATGTTCTTTCACTGCTAGTTTTATCCACCCGTGATGACTCCAGTGAAGTTAGAAGAAGGGCATTATCTGCCATAAAAGCTGTTGCTAAGGTATGTGCTTGAAATCTTTCCTTCACATGGTATCCACCTATAGAACATTATGTCTACAAATTTAGATGACTTATAATGCTGAAACATTACAGGCAAATCCATCGGCTATTTTGTCACAAGGCACCATGGTTGGTCCTGCACTAGCGGAGTGTTTGAAAGATGGGAATACCCCAGTTAGACTTGCTGCAGAACGATGTGCTCTGCATGCCTTCCAACTAGCAAAGGGTACTTTCACTTGGAATTGTGTTATATGCCCTTTATCTTGTATTGTTGATATTAGTTTTGGGCAAGGTTCACTATAATTGTGTTCTTACATATATTTGACCATTTAGTGAATATGATAAATGATGTTCCACGAGTAGTCGTGAAACAATAATCATTTTTGAAATTTCTTTGTCTGGGTGGCGGTTCTTGCAGCATGTAGTTATTCCTTCAAGTTGAATGATTATTCTTATGGATGAAATCAATTGTTGGGATTTTTTCTTACCTTGTACCTTTTTTGGAAACTATGTGTTTAATGATTGTTAGTATGAGGTGCATCCTGGGTCCATCATTCAAAATGATAGAAAAAGGAAGGTTAATGTAAAGCCTAAGATTGGGTGGATGAAATGGAGCAGTGCGTTCATTGTTTTCCTGTGACAAAGCGTTACAACTCAAGCTTAAGGCAAAGTTTTACTGTACATCATAAGAATTGTGTTGTATGTAATTTGAGTGTTATATGGTAACAAGCCAACAAGCGAATGAACTCAATGCAAGGGAGATGGGAAGGCTACATAGGATTAGTGGGCATGCTCAACAGGTCCTGTTTATCAATGAATGCATGAGAGGAAGTTGATTATGTGTCTGGCATATCTGTAGAAGTCTCGATTAGGAGAAGAAGGGTCTGTTGGGTTGAACATTTCACTTATTTAAAATTAACTTCTATAAATTCGTTTATTCACAAGCAGACCCTTGATCATGTAGTAGTTAGCCATATAGCTAGATGTAGAAGGAGACCCAAAACAAGAGTGAAACCTTGACAAGTTTGAAGGTTCAATAGTTTGTCTATAGAGATGTTCAGAGTAAAAAATTATGACGGTGTTTGATATAATGTAGTTAAGGCTGCTTAGTGTGAAAAAAGCTTTGGTTATTGTGTTAAAGTAGAGTTCCTCAATGTAAAGTCACGATCTTTATCATTTTAATGAATCACTTAGAAATTTTCTGCCTTTATTTGCCTCAGCAAATCTTTTCTTTCGGAACCCTAGTTAGTTCTCACATGAATCTGTTTCTAAACTTGCTATCTTAGAAATAAAACTGTTTCTCCAAAACGCCATCTGTGTAACACTTCCATACCACTCATTACCTTACAGTTTTCCATGTTAACAAAAACCCCCTCCCAACTTTAATGATCTTATCCAGTATGTCACCTATGAAAATCATTTGTTTCTGGTTATATACATTTTTATTTCCAGAACTGTTTACTATTGAATATATTTTTTTGCCTTTCTACTGGCACAGGATTTTAGATTAACAACTGATAAATGGAATGGAGATACACTTCTAACTCTTTTATGGATTTGGGTTTTTCAGGTTCAGAAAATGTTCAAGCAGCTCAGAAGTATATTACTGGTTTGGATGCTAGGCGTCTATCCAAGTTTCCCGAATTTAGGTACGTGTATATAATCAAATGTGCATTTCTCTTGGAGGATCATTTCAATCTAATGCAAGTTACTAAATCCTGTATATTTATGGGAGAAACGATGATGAACTTGACATGCAATGAGTGACTTCATTTGTTAATTGGCAGATATTATCTTAAGAAGGAATTTCCCAATGAATTATTGGTATAATAAGAGATTTAGTGTTTAATACTTTTGAAAGTAGATCTTGTGTTTTGTCCTCAGGACCATGTTTCTTATAAGGACGAAACTATTTTGAGACATTTCAATGTAAAGTCACCATCTTTGTGAAAGGGTTTAATTTTAAATTTATCTAGATTAGGGGATGATGAAATGGTTAATTTTGAAATTATATTTTCAAAATTTGAATACACAAAACTACTCTTTATAACTTAAGATGATCTGTTGATTTTTTATAAAATTCCTGTATAAAAATAAACTGTTAACCTGGTTCTGTTATCACAAACTGTTAATTCGGAATGAATTTTTTTATACATTTGACTTTTGTTCTGTAACACCTAAGTTTAAGTTAAGAATCCACGCACAATTATGTTATTGATCAATTTCTCTCGTATTTACTGCTGTGCAGCGATGACAGTGATGATAGCGACGAGGATACCTCAAGTAGCTAAGTAGTTTGTCTTTCATCAAGTGCTGTGCTTCTCCATTTCTTCATGGTCTAAGTACAGAATTCTCGTTGATAACCAATTTTTCTGGTAGCACTGTGATATAGTCTAAAATATATATAGAAATATGCAATTTGAAGCTTTTTACCCAATTTTTTGCGCCTGGGTATTTGATTATATCAACGTCTTTGTAAATTAGACGAGTCTCATTATTTGTAACTATATTTGTATTTCTTAATCAATTTTGGCGGTAATATATTTTTTATTTACAAATGTTTATATTGCCCTTTTCTCTGTGCCTATTTATTCCTTAGAGCTGTTATTGTGCAGAATCACTTTATTTACCATTTAAATGGACTACTTATGTTCAGGAACCCATTATGTTCTTTTTATTATCATTCGTTTATATGAAATAATAATAGCGAGTTTCTTAGTTGGTTTGCCACTAGAAGCTTTAGCTTGTGATCAAATCTATTTACTTTACTGTGTTACAAAGTTATTGGTCAATTCCATTTCTGATTTACTTTATTTAGACATGCTTTCCTGGATCTTAGTTTTTAAAATATTTCTTCTATCTTTTGTAATCAGAAGTTATTGGAATGCGGTTGAATATTTAATACCCATATTTTGCTTGAGTGCATTTATTACACAATAGAGTTGAATTTATAAATTAGCAGTGATATGTTACACTTTTTGCCAACTCAAAAAAATAATATTTTAGTTATATTTATTTTATTTAATTTTTTAACTTGTAATTCTAATATATATATATATATTATAATTAACTTTATCGTAGTGGATTTGAATCTTTCATCACACCGAGACATACAAATTTTGTAAATCTTGTCGTAACTGGGACTAAACATTTGATGAATGATCTAGTAATGGTTCGATTAAAAGACAACAGACGTTAGGATAAACTTAAATCATGACTATGAAACCATGTTTAGATGTGAATATTAAGTTAATGATTTATTATAAGTTAATGTATTTTGTTTGTAGAGGTACATTATTGCTTTGATTCTTGTTTTGTTGTTCTTTTTTGGTAAAATCAGTTCATAATTGAATAACATGTTTTTTTTTTCCTTTTAAAATATTATTAAAGTACCTCGCAACAAGTTTATATATCGTTTTTCTATTTTTTTAGTATTATAAAATTTTAGGTATAATTATTGATTTAGTTTTTTAATTTTTTAGTTTGGTTCATTTTATTTTCTTTTTTATTTGTTGATTCAATTTAGTTCTCTAGCAATTAAAAAAGATTTAATTTGGTCATCTCTGTTAGGTTGAAATTATTTGTGTTCGTACATGATACATGTTAGGTTTAATTAATCGTAAAGTACCCAGTTAGGTACTAGAGTGTCAAATTGGTACCCGCTTTTAAAAAAGCGTCAATTGCATCCCAACTTTTAAAAATTGCTTCAATTAGGTCCCTTTCAGACAGAGTTGACTAACGCCATTAGTCAACGTGTCAATATGTGGTTTTTTTGATTTTTTTTAAAAAAAAAATTAATTTTTTTTTTAATTTTTAAATTTTTTTTAAATTTTTTTTTTTAAAAAATTAAAAATGCCACGTGTCAAGTCCCTGTGTGTGCCACGTGGCATTGTCAGTGCCACGTGGCATTGTAATGCCACGTGTCAGTGTTACTATTAGATGTCATTGTTTTGATTTCGATTTGGTCCCCACATTTGTCTTT
>Ga0214543_1002431_pt1 | contig 36555 bp, 25 predicted proteins | sample CNSS2metaG_FD_160094 | JGI IMG/M metagenome (GOLD analysis project Ga0214543, IMG submission 160094) | Root nodule microbial communities from cowpea collected in UCLA plant growth center, Los Angeles, California, USA - CNSS2 | ecosystem: Host-associated > Plants > Roots > Nodule | place: USA... | reverse complement strand
TCGTTGTTCTTCTCGGAGAAGCTCACTCAAGCAAGCATCCAACGTAGGCACAGGGTCACGATTCATCAGATTGGATCGAGTAGCATCAAAATCAGATCGTAGCTTCATCAAAAATTAATCTCGCTTGCTAGTCTCGTGCACCGTTTGGACAACTGATAGGGCTTCACCAGAAATACCCGCGTAAATAATATTTGAATATTCAGCCCAAAGATTTTGAAAACCAAAATAATATTCCTCAATCGATAGACTTCCTTGTGTGAAATTAGTCATCTCATACTCCAATTGAAACCTTCGAGCTGCATTGGCTTGATGATAAACCTTTTTCAAATAATCCCACATATCTTTAGCAGTGTTGTAAGGCCGAAGATTCAGGATAAAATGAGGCTCAACAGAGCTAAGAATCCAGGTCATGAGTTGGGCATCTTTTGTTTCCCACTTCGCCAAATATGCTTCAGCCGTCGGTGTGGGAACATTGTCATCAATATGACCCCATAATTCTTTACCTTTGACAAAGAGCTTAAAGTGGAACTCCCAAGCAGCATAATTCTTTCCCTTAAATCGAACCAGAAAAGTGTCGACTTTATTTGAGGCCATGATGAATAAGGATGCAGATAATGGGTTTTCGAAATCAAAACCAGAGAAGACAGGGGTGTGACGAACGTCAAACTAGAATGAATCGAAGAGCGTAAGTGAGCAACACCAAGAACGAACCGTGAATCAAAGTGAACACGATAATCACAGTGATACGAACGAGAACGAGATCCACGAACCACCACCGCCAGCGAACCGAAACGACGAAGAAGCTCAAAATCGCGAACAAGAATAGATTCACGAACTACCACTGCTCGCGAACCCAAACGACCAAGAAGCGAACAGGTTGAAGAACTCCCACCGATTGCGAACGCAATCACAAGTTCGAAACCAGCGACTGCGAACAGCGTGCGGAAAATGGATTCCAAACAGCGTGACGAAGATGGAGGCAGCGGAGCTCGATAATTGCGTATCGAAGAAGAAGACCAGGATGGTAGCAGAGCTCGATAACAGGTCGAAGAAGAAGCGGGATGGAAAACAGGAGTGACCCACGGTTCAGAGTATTAGCTCTGATACCATGTCATAATATCACGGTATATGAAAACATATTTTAGTCCAATACTCAAGAGTGTATTTTAGAATGACTTGCTTTTATTCTGCAGCACCCTTTTCTTAAATAGGCACTGTAGAATATCTTTACATTAATATTCAATAAAGGGGGAGGGATTATAGGAGATTTCCTATTTACATGAAGTAATTGAGAATCCCTAACAGTTAGGTATTACATGTATAGAATAATCTATTAAAGACAAAATAAATTATATTTATACACACTAACATATGTATGATTTTGTGAACTAAATTAAGGTGTTTTGACGTGTTAACTATAACGTCCTTATACATCTTAGTCATACCTGGATGTATGCTAAGACGACTTTTATGACCCTCTTTCAGCATCTGCTTCCTCAACCTCCAATTTCCCGGTACACAAACTTTATCTATAAATCATAGGATACCATCTGACTCTATCCTGTAATCCTTCCCTTTCTTAGTACCTAACCAGCTCACAAACTGTTATAGCTCAACATCATTTTTTTGTTCATCTCGGATAGTCTCTAAGATGTTGTTGGTCAATGTTAGTGCATTGCACCTGATAGAATCTTCTCCCAACTGTATACCCAGATTCATATCCCTCAGCTTTTCAATCAATTCCAGCTCTTTCACCATCAATGCTGACATATGCATCCTCTTCCGACTCAAAGCATTTGCCACTATGTTTGCCTTACTAGGATGGTAAAGTAACTCGAAATCATAGTCCTTGAGATACTTCATCCATCGCCGTTGTCTCATATTTAACTCTTTTTTATTAAACAGGTATTTTAGGCTTTTATGATCACTGAAAACCTAGAACTAGGAGTCATACAAATAGTGTCTCCACCTCTTATGAGCAAACACTACAGCATCCAACTCTAGATCATGGGTGGGGTAGTTCTTTTCATAAGTCTCTTCTCTTGCATCAATACACACCCCAAACCCTGATAGAATGCATCATAATATACCTCAAACTTCTTACTAGTGTTTGGAATTAGCAAGTACTAGAGCTATAGTCAATCTCCTCTTCATCTCCTCAAAACATTCTTCGCATTTATCTGTCTAGGAGAAGGGTTGATCTTTTCTAGTGAGCTGTGTCAGAGGACTCACCATTTTAGAAAACCCTTCCACAAACCTCTTGTAGTACCCGGCCAAAACTAAGAAACTATGCACCTCAGTCACCGTCTGTGGCCTTTCCCACTTCAGCACTGTATCAATCTTGCTGGGATCTACTGCAATACTATGTGAAGAGATAAGATGCACCAGAAATTGTACCTCTTCTAACCAAAACTCGCATTTAGACAGCTTGCCATAGAGCTGATATTCTCTGAGTACCTCCGATACAATTCTCAGATGTTCTGCATGCTCCTCCTTATTCTTGGAGTAGATGAAGATGTCATCTATGAACACCACCACAAACCTATCCAAATAAGGGCATAAAATTTCGTTCATGTAATCCATGAACACTACTGGAGCATTAGTCACTCCAAATGGCATCACTACATACTTGTAATACCCATATCTCGATCGGAATGTTGTCTTCTGGATGTCCTCTAGTTTGACTAAGATCTGATGGTATCCATACCTTAAGTCAATCTTAGATAACACACCTGACCCTCTTAGCTGATTTAGCAGATCATCGATCCTTGGTAGTGGGTACTTGTTCTTTATTGTCAATTTGTTCAACTGTCGATAATCCACACATAATCGAGAACTTATGTCCTTCTTTTTCACCAGTAGCATCGGAGCTCCCCATGGCGACGCGCTCGGTCTAATGAACTTCTTCTCTAGCAAATCCTCGATCTGCTTTTTCAACTCTGCTAGCTTAGCAAATGCCATCTGGTAAGGTGCTGCCGACACTGGACCTGCCCAGGGATTAAATCGATGGAGAAATATATATCCCTACTGGGTGGTAACTCGGGTATCTCATTTGGAAATACGTTAGCATATTCATCTACTACTGGTATTCTACTGATCTGCTCTTATGTGCTTTTCATTTCAGCTTGAGCCATTATCATAAAACAAGTAGCTCCTCCCTTCATATCTTTCATCGCCTCCTATGATGATATCAACTCTACCCCTTGTGTCTCTGGGAATACCACTCTACGTCGTCCACAGTCAATCACGACATGGTTGATAGACAGCCAGTCCATTTCCAATATTACTTCCAATCCCTCCAAAGGCAAACATATAAGATTCACCTTAAATCTTCGGCCCCCTACCTCCAGCGAGCATCCAAGACAGGCAGAATTAGTTGAAATCTGTCCAGCTGTTGGTGTCGAGACTATTAACTCGTATCCCAGGTCACAAGTCGACAATCCCAGTTTCTGCACACAATCGTGCGATATGAAGGAGTGCGAAGCTCCTGAGTCAAACAGCACTAACACACTGTTACCATACAATAAACAATAGTAGAGTATAAGGCTACTTGACTGGGTGACTTCTGTACTGGTCATAGCAAAAACCCGATTTGCTGCTCTAGGCCTCTTTATCGAGGATGGCTGAGGTCGTGCACCTGTAGTAGTCTTCTTATTAGGACACTAGTTAGCGAAGTGCCTCGGCTGATCACAAGCATAGCACTTGTGAGTGCTAGCGTTGCCTCCTCCGCTGCCTGCGGGCTTCGTGCAGTTCCTCCTAAGGTGCTCCCCATCATAATTATAGCACTGTAGTTTCTGCGAGGATGATGCAGGTCTATTGTAAGGCTTTTTCTGATGTCTACCTTCTGCATTGATCTTCAGGGTTCGATTGACCCTGCTGGGTCCCATCTCCAACTGCTCCACACTTTTGGCTTGCTCGACCAAAACAGGAAATTCCATGACTCTCAAAGGCACGATGAATCGTCTCAGCTCATGTTTTAAGCCGCCTTCAAATTTCCTACAACGCCACTTTTATTTGACTGCCTGCGAGTAGAACCTCGCACGATACTCGAATCTCTCCACATAGGCATGCACTGATAAGTTCCCCTATTGTAGAGTGAGGAACTCACCCTCACGCTCATGTTTAGCGCTATTAGGAAAATACTTCTCCAAGAACCTCTTCCTGAAGTTGGCCCATGTCACCTCCTCCTCATGGGTCTGCATTTGTTGTTGCATCCCCATCCATCAGTACTTTGCATCGGTCACCAACAAGAAGGTGGCAAATGTAAGCTTCTAGGACTTTGTGCACTCAATCAATCGGAATATCTTCTCGCATTCTCGTAGCCATGAGTCTGCCTCGTCTAGGGTGGCTTTCCTAGTGAATTTTGCTGCCTTATCGCGCATAAAATCTTCCATCGTCACAGGTCTGGGAAGTGGAATCATGGCTCTCGGTTGCGTTGCAACAGGCTGCATTGCATCTACCATCCTGTGGATTGCATTAGCAATCTCGTCAGCCCTAGCAGTGTTCCTACGCCTCTGATTAGCCATCGCCTGTGCACGCCACATTTTTCAACTATTAACATCAAACAGGTCAACTTAAAACTATACAAGCAATTCCTAACAATCAATGGCCAAAAACATATTCACATATATTACGCAGCAAGCTCACTCCCAAAATTCCCCAAATATTTTAAGACGTTTGTTGTGATACCAAATGTAACATCCCTAAAGGAAATTACTTATTTAAATAAAATAAATAAAAGTTGAGATTCAAAGATTGCAATATTATTATTCCCAAACCCGGGAAAATTTAAAATGTTATTCAACGCACCAAAAAAACTATGAAATAGTAGTAATAAAATTATTACAATTACCAAAATCCAATACAATAGTAAAAGAAAAACATAGTAAAAATCCCTAGCTCAAGTCCCCAAGCTAGCCCTCTATTTGTCATCTATGCATCCACAACATCATCTGTATTATCATCTGCTCCCGTGTAAAGAATTACACGATCATCGCCAAGCACAAACAAAAATGGTGAGCTTATAAAATAAAAATAACATACAATATATCATAATAGAAGCTATACACCCATCTTATTCATCCTAGTTAGTTCTTGACCAAGACCTTATCCCCAAGGGTTTTCAACCTTCACAACACACAAATATTTAGCCTCGGATTCAGGATTTATGATGCTCACACGAACCTGCCCGCTCGTGGTCCTGCCTCTACGAATCTCCCCGCTCGTAGTCCTGCTCTACGAACCTCCCCACTCGTAGTCCTACTCTACGGACCTGCTGTAAGACCCGTAGAATTTAATTAATTAAATAAATAATTAATTAATAAATGTGGGTGGGAGAATTTATTATGACATTAAATTATGGGTGGTATGATGTGGAAAAGTACTAGCTCAAGTGGTTGAGAGTACTTTGATTGTGTGAGAGGACTTGGGTTCGAGTCCTATGTATGCCAATGTTGTGTTATTATTCGTTATTATTTTAATATATGTTAATCATGTTGGGGCTGGTTGAGTGGAAGTCAAGGGGAAGATCATTGGTGATCGTTGGGAGCTCTCAAGCATTTCAATTTAAGCGAAGGAATTCCAGGTTAGGGGAGCTAGACTCCGTAATTTTATGCATATTGTTAATAATGTGTGATGTATGGTAAATTGGATGTCTGCACATTGTTAATTTCACGAAATTCTGCGTTTCTGGGATTTCTCCAAAAATCGCCTGGCGGGTGATGAACCACCGCCAGGCGACTCATGCATTTGTTCGTGTTCTGGGTTCTTGGAAGAGGAACCGTCGGGTGGCACACTCCCGATCGCCAGGCGATGCATGGCGTCTTAACAAATTCTGGGTCTGTTGATGAAGCGCCTGGCGGGACTGGTTGAACCGCCAGGCGGCGCGGGGCAAACTGTCTCGTTCTGGGTTTTCTGGAATTCTGGGTTGAATCTGATCGAGGAAAAGTCAATGGTAATTATTAAAGAGTAATGTTGATGACCAACGGTGGGTATAATCACGTAATTAAGGGCGTAATCGAATGGAACAGTCTACATGAGCTTTAGGGTTGAATGTGTGACATCTTTATCTGCGATTCGAAATGGGTTACCGTGAATTGGAGATAGGAATAGTTGACCAATGTAATTAAATGTTGAATGGTTCTGGTTGTGCTTGGGTTGGAATTGCGTGTAATGGGCATTCACAAAGAAGGAAAAGTAGTCAGATAAGGGTGCAGGAAAAATCTGGAAAAATGTCCAGATGGTAAGCACTGCCTGACGGCACGGGGCTGGCCGCCAGGCGCCAGCGCAGTGGCAGTGCTGCTGAATGTTGTAATGTTATGCGCTGAGGTTGGATTTTGTTTCCGTTTGAGTTGGGTTTAGTAGATAAGATTTTTGTGATATTTGTGGAAGTCCGATGATGGAGTTTTGTGTATGAAATAGAGGAGTGGGAACTACCTTAGAGAGGGGGAGGGGATCACAGAAGAAGTGATGGGATTTATTTAGCGTTGGGACTTGATTGTGCGAAGAGAACACCATACCAATGTAATAGGCTTGGTAAGAATTTAAGGGTAAGAAATCCAAGAAGTAATAATAGGTTAAGAAGGAGGAAGTTTATGTTATGATTGAACGTGTATTGTTATCAAGCTAGGGAGTGAAGACTGAAGCACACTGTTGTTAGTAACCATCTAGGTTGGATGACACAGGGGAATTGATCAGATGGAATTGAGGTAAGAAATTGTGCTATACTTCAACAGAAAACCAGTAACGCGAGTATTGTCATGGCGCCTGGCGGTAGTACGCGGACCGCCAGGCGGTAGCAAGATTACAAGGGGGTCTCGAGGCTTGGGGCGCCTGGCGGCGGGGGCAGTCCCGCTAGGCAGTACCTACAGCGAGAAGGATTTTGAGGCACTGTACGCCTGGCAGTACGCGACACCCGTCAGGCGGTCTAGGAGCTGGCAGCGCCTGGCGGCTTGTGTACCCCGCCAGGCGATTTGTACTGCTGCAGCTTGGAACTTTGAGTGCATATGTGTGATCTACAAGGCTTCTAGTGATACTTTAAAGGTGGGTTTGTTGGGTTCCTTGAGTTGTGGCTCGGAACATATCCCTTGAGTTGTGGCTCGGGATAGGGGTTAAGCACGTGGTATTCCTTGAGTTGTGGCTCGGAATAGCATCTCTTGAGTTGTGGCTCGGGATGGTGGATGAACACGAGAAACCCTTGAGTTGTGGCTCGGGTTGGTGAGTGTTGCCGGTGTGAGTGTGCTAGTTGTGGCCAGTACAGACGGGACCAGATAGATTGCCCTCCTCAGTAGTTGGCTGACGAGTTTGGTAGTCTTGGGACGATGCGAACTATGTTCGTATTTGGGAACTCCACCTGGCGTTGTGGTGTATGATCCATAAAATGGTTTCCTACACGTGCTCTATCGGTTGTGGCCGATAGGTATGGCAGCAAGTCATCTTGAAGTAATCACTAGAAGATGTAGAACACAAAAGTTATGGTTGATTATAAAACTTGGTACTTTAAGGATTGTTTGGGGATGATTAAATAATAAATGTGTTTTTATATGATTTATTGATTCTATCTGTTTTATTTGTTAAGCTCACCCTATCTGCTTGTGATTGGTGATGATCGTGTATGCGGTACACGGGAGCAAATGTTGTTGATGCAGGTGGCGCAAGTGAAGCTTAGCTGTGGAGAGGGGATAGATGTGGGGAAAAGCTTTTATTATTTTCTTTGGTTTTTGAAATAAAATGTAAACCCTTACGTAATTTTCTTATATAATCTATGGTTTAGCGATTATGGACTTGAACAGTTATTGGTTATTAATAAAATTTAAATTTTCCCGCATTTTGGGAAAATGAGGTATTATTAACTACCGCGTATAATAAATTATTGCTGTTATTTATTTTTTAAATTCGTAATATCCTGACGGGATGTTACACCTGCCCGCCCGTAGTCCAACACACGTGATCCACCAGCTACGTACCTCCCCGCACACAGCATCTCTCAAGTGTGAGTACGGAACATACAAACCTACCTCGCTCATATCCCCACACAAGAGTAACTGGATATGAACTTCCCCGCTCATATCATCATGTGTTCACCACCATCCATGAACCTACCCGTTCATGGCACAACATCTCCTGATCCAAGCATAGCATCATTGCTTAAAACAACACACGCAAGCCATTAACAGCAGCGTTATCGCCTGGCAAACCCTAAGCACCGCTAGGCTAAAACTGCACAGACCGCCTCGTAGTTCCCCCCTCCGCAAGGCACCAACCTCTCATAGACCCACTATTGCAGGGTCTATCGCCTGGCAGATCACACCTTACCGCTAGGCGCCACGTAGTGTAAAGACCCGTCATGTTAGTCCTATCGCCTGGCGCACATACCCGTGCCGCCAGGTGCCATACCCGTCATGTTAGTCTTCTCCTCTTTGCTTTCTCCATGAACCCGAACCTCTCCACTCTAACACCCAAAACTCTCTGCACTTTTCTAGGTTAATTTCTTCTCCTTCTCTCTTCTCTCTCAAGATTAATGCCCCCTTAATTACCCTTTAATCTACTAAAACGAATTTTAATTAAAAAGAATGGCTTAATGGTTATTCAATAACCATTACTTGGTGTCACCCAGCCCCCTAGGCTGCCTCCCTTGGCAGCTAGGGCTACTCTGACTCTTCAATTCCATGCCAAAATAAAATTAGGCAAAAAGAAAGTTTAGTTTCGTTCCCAACAAGGTTTGAACACACAACCCCTCAATTGCAAAGCCAATACACAACCAATTCAACCAATTCATATTTCATGATAATTTGTATAATTTTAGGATTACATTATCACTAACCACATTCAAATTTATCATTAAAATAATGCACAAATTAAAATACATACAATTGGCATACATAGGACTTAAACCTAAATCCTCACACACAACCAAGTACTCTTAACCACTTGAGCTAATACTTTTCCACGTCATAACAATCCGCATTAAATGCCTTAAAGGCTCCTACTACCCGCATTTATTAAATAATTATCTATTTAATTATTTAAATTTCTCGGGTCTTACATTAACTTCTGTCGTATTATATATATGATATTACTATGTAGAACTTTAGTCTGCTTGTTTGAATAGGATTGATATTTGTTTGAATTTAAATTAAGAAGAACTCCAAGAACTATCAAACATATACAACTACTAGTCATTAAAGAAAAGAAGTACTTAAAGAGAAAAGGTGTTTAAGAGTTCTTAACGTGGATCTAACTGTTCAGTTACGTCCATTATACAAACACAAACACTCTCACACATAGAAGGATGTGAAGCTAAAGGAAAAAGTGAAAGAAAAAAAAGGAACCCATAGGATACTAGGTTACCTATAGATATAACACAAAAATGGCTTCTTAGAAGATAATATAAACTACTCTAGCACTCTCCTTCAAGCTGGAGCATACAAATTATATTTTCAAGTTTGATTATCATAATTGTTTATCGTTTGCTGAGTTTCACAAAACTTCAGTTCTTGGAGAAATTGTTTTATCTGCATCAGTTCACAAGTCAGTAATGCCATTACCCTATATTCAATTCATCTCATGACTCATGATGGTTCTAGCTCCAGTAAAGCTAATCCAGCAAAGAAAGATAAGAAGAATAAAGCCCCAATGAAAGTTAATGAGAGTAGGATCAAGAACGACCAAAAATGCTTCTTTTGCAAGAAGGTAGTCACTTCAAGAAGGATTTTCTGAAAAGAAAATCTTGATTTGAAAAGAAATGTACATTTTAAGTTTCAATAATTTTTGAAACAAATATTATTGAAGTACCTAATAATACTTGGTGGTTGTATTCTGGAGCTATCACTCATGTTTATAATATTATGTCTGGATTCCTTATAATTCAGCTCATAAAAGGAACTGAAAAGTATTTATATATGGGGAACAAAATGATGATGCGAATAGAAGGAGTAGGGACTTATAGATTGATTCTAAACACTCGTTATTGTCTTAATCTTGAAAAGTGTCTATATGTTTCTGGTTATGCTAGAAATTTGATTTATGTTGCAAAGTTGCATTATTTAGGCATTAATTTCAAGATTGAAAATGGTGTTTTCCATTTGTATACGCATACATACTATTATGATTCTAGTACTTTATGTGATGGTTTATACCGTTTGAATCTTCATGATAATTTTACTGATTCCCTTTTTAATGTTGAACATGTTTCTAATAGTAACTGTAATGTACAAAATGAAAATTTTGCTTTCTTATGGCATTAAAGATTAGGTCACATATCTAAAGAAAGGTTGATGAGGTTGGTGAAAAATGAAATCTTACCTCAATTGGATTTTGGTGACTTGATGTATGTGTGGATTGTATTAAAGGTAAACAAACAAAACACATAGCAAATAATTCTACCACAAGAAATAATAAACTTCTAAATTAATACACACTAATATTTGTGGTATGTTTAACATTCCATCTTGGAATGGTGAAAAGTATTTTATTTCTTTAATTGATGACTTCTCACATTATTGTTATATATATCTACTACACAAAAAGCCTCAATCAATGGATGTCCTTGATGTATTCATAAAGGAGGTTGAAAGGTAGATAGATAGAAAAGTAAAGGTAGTGAGGTCTGATGGAGGTGATGTGGTAAAATTGATGAGATTGGACAATGTTCAGGTTCATTTGCAAAGTTTCTTGAAAGTTAGGGTATTTTTGTACAATATACAATTTTTAGTACACTACAACAAAATGGTGTAGCATAAAGGAGGAATCGTACTCTCATGGATATGGTTAACAGTATGTTGAGTCATAACAATGTTCCCAAAACTTAAGGGATGTATTTATTAAAGACTATTGTTTATCTTCTTAACAAGGTTCCTAGTAAAGCAATTCCTAAGACTACTTTTGAACTGTGGACTGGAAGGAAACCTAATCTAAGACATCTTCATGTTTAGGGATGTTCGACAGAAGTAAGGATGTATAATCCACATGAAAAGAAGCTTGATGCAAGGACTATTACTGGTTACTTCATCGGCTATCCTCAAAAGTGAAAAGGATACATGTTTTATTATCCTAACCATAATACAAGAATAGTTGAGTCTGGTAATGGTAGGTTCATTGAGAATGGTTAATTCAGTGGGAGTGATAAATCACGTATAGTGGTCAATCAAGAGACTAATAGTAATGTTTCTACACCTGTCTTTTCTCAATTTGTTATCCCTTTTGTAGTATCACAGTCACCCAACATGCAGAGACAACAAGTTGCTGTTCCAATACCACAAGATAAACATAATGATAATGAACCAATTTACAATGTGTAAGTTACTAACCACAAGAAGAAATGCTAAGAAGGGTTGTAAGGAAAAAGAAACCAACTATTTCAAGTGACTATGTGGTTTACTCTATTGAACATGAATATGACTTAAGCATTGATGAATACAAAATCTCATTTAAACAAGTCATGGAAAGTGATAATTCTAAAAAGTGGTCAATGCAATGAAAGAAGAGTTAAAACCAATGGATGACACTCAAGTTTGGGATTTAGTAGAATTGCCTAAAGGTTCTAAACAAATGGGTTGTAAATGGGTCTTTAAGACCAAATGTGACCCAGAAGGCAATATTTGCAAATATAAGGTCAGACTTGTTGCCAAAAGTTTTACTAAAAAAGATGACTTGATTACAAAGAGATTTTGTTTCCTGTTTCTAAGAAATACTCTTAGAGAATTATTTTGGCTGTGATGGCTCATTATGACTTAGAGCTTCACCAAATGGATGTAAAGACTGATTTTTTAAACAGTGACTTAAAGGAAGAAGTATATATGTATCAACCTGAAGGGTTCATTTCCTCAGGAAAGGAAAATAGGGTGTGTAAATTAAAGAAATCAATATATGGACTAAACTAAGTTTCTAGACAATGGTATAATAAGTTCAATGATACTATTATGTCATATGGTTTTCTAAAAAACATTGGTGACTGATGTAATTCTAGTCTTATATGTTGATCACATTTTACTTACTACTAACAGTTTGTTACATGAGGTAAAGAAGTTTCTCTTTAGTCACTTCGAAATGAAAGATATAAATGAAGCATCTTATGTGATAGGAATAGAAATATTTCATGATAGATCATAATGACTATCAAGTTTGTCTCAAAATGCATATATTAATAAAGTGTTACAGAAATTCATAATGGATTAATACTTTGTTGGAATAGTTTTAATTCAGAAAGTGGATAAGTTTATTCAAATGGAATTTCCTAAGAATGATTTGAAATGAAAGGTCATGGAGTCAATTCCTTATGAACCAATGGTTGAAAGTTTGATGTATGCTCAAACTTGTACTCAACCATATTGTTAGCATAAGTGACCTTGGTTCACAGATTTGATGAAGCAAAGTGCATGAAATTATAAGAAGTTGATGAAGAATTGATGAAGATGCATTGATGATCAAGTTTCTTATTTGCTAAATTTGGAAATGAAGTGAAAATCATGAAGTTTATATGTTGTTTATATGTTGTATTATACTTGTAGACTATATGACATAGGTTAGATGTCCTTTTAGTCTTGGTATGCCCTTTTCAATTTGTTAAAAAGGTCTTTAATAGGTTAAAAGGCTTGTTGCATATAGTTTTGGTATGAATGTATTCAATTAGTTCAATTGTTATTCAATCGACTCGACTGATTCCACTTAAGTCAAGTGAAATCAACAAATTGTATAGACAAATCAACTTGTTGAATTCACTTACAAATAAGATATATAAGTTAGTTTTCAGAGAAATGGGGTATGATTTTGAGTTTTTGAGCGTGAAAAACAATCATACACTTTTGGAAAACTCTCTCTCTGAATCACATAGTTGTAGCTGTAGATTGAAGATCTTAGTTGATCTTGGAGACATTTTTGCTTGGTTGAAGCTTGAAGAACACATGTTTGGTTAGCTACGGAAAGCCTCCATCAATTTTTGTTGTTCTTGTGTCTTTGTAGTGTTGCTAGTGTGATTCCAGGACTGTAAATGAGATTCTTATAGTGTTGGGGATAAGATTTTTGTGGGATTCAAAAATCTTAGTGTTTGTGATTTATTCAAAAATGCAATCTTGTGTGATTTTGTAAAACTTTTAGTAATCTAGATGTAACTCTGTGATTGAGTGAACCAATATAAAAATAAGTGTGTGATCTTCTCTCTCTCATCTTGCTCATCACTTAAATCTCAAGAAAACCAAGCAAATCAATCTTTGTTAGTTGTGCACATGTTTTTACATTGCCTGGTAGTGTAATCAAGTTATATATATTGATTAGGATGTATATTGATTAAGAAAGCATGTTGTTTGAGTGAGTTTCCTACATTTTGCATTTCTACATAATTTCCCAAAATTTTAGCCGATTGTTTTCATATTATAATTTGTTGATTCATAGTGTAAGAACAAATTAACCTGTTAACTTTCGTTTTCTGATTACGTGGTCAATCTGATTCAAGGAAAATGGTTTTTAAGATTTCAAAAAAAAATTATAAAACCAATTCAACCCCTCTTCTTTGCTAAACCAACAATTTCATTACTTACCCATATATCAATTTTTTTGTAAAAATGTTAGGTCGATATCAAAGTAATTATAATATGAAAGAAAGTTCTTAGGTACTTACAAGGCACCAAGAATTATAAGTTCACCTATAGAAAGTTAGATCTTGGTTACTCCAATGTAGATTATGTTAGATGTCTGGATTCAAGAAAGTCCACATTTGGATGTGTTTATATATTGGTTGGAAGAGTAATTTTTTGAAAAAGTACAAAACAATATGTTAATTTTACTTCTACTATGAGGGTTGAATTTGTAGCATGCTTTGAGGCTATTGTTCATGTTTCGTGGTTGCTAAATCTTGTCTCAATGCTTAACAATATTGCTAGGCCTTTAAGGATTTATTATGACAGTGTTGTAATTATTTTCTTTCCAAAGAATGATTAGTACTCAAAAGGTGCAAAATATATAAATTTAAAGTATTTATCAATTAAAGAGGAAGTACAAAAGAAAATAACATCAATTAAGCATATTGGTACAAACTTAATTATAAAATCTGTTAACTACAGATTTACCACCCAAAATATTCATAGCTCATGTCGAAAGAATAAATATAATGGATAAATTCTTGTTAATGATGAAATTTTATATATTATGATTGTAATGCTTGTATTGTTTTACCTTTATAATTTCTATTATAGATTTTATGTTTATTTTGTCATTCATGTTACTTGGTAACATTATTATTTTTAGTGAAATGACATAATATTTATCTGAAAGAAGATTAAAAATATATTACAATTTCAATAAAATTAAATTAAATGATTTGCGATACATAAAAATATCAACACCCAATTTGCTCATCATGAATAAACAATTGTTTTAAAAAATATATATTAAATATATTAAATAAAGAGGTAAAGATAAAATTGTTAATAAAATGGGATTTTTGTTTTTAATATTAAAAAATGTATTATAAAATTAGAGAAATGATCAAAATAAAAAATAAATTATTATTAAGTAAAAAATGTTTTTTCATTAATTAATTAATTAAATTAAAAGTTAAAAAAAAAAAAACCCAGTTTTGGTAGGGACGCTTGATAACCACCGTAGCCTTTTCATCACAGGGAGGTTTTTCTTTTCTCATACGGTTTTGATCTTGATCCCCCACATTTTTTCTCGCTTGGTCATCATAATCACCGAGCATTCCCTGCACTGGTACACTCCAATCTTCATTATCAACCAATCACATCCTCCATCTTCCTCCACACCCAAACCACTCTCCATACTTTCCATTTCATTCCCCTTCACCATTACAACATCTAGGATTATTTTAATCCATCATCTTCAACCCACTCCCACATGGGTATCACTCATCTCCACAATATCAAATTTCTACTGAATTCAGAATCATAACACACAGCAGAGCAAAAAGGCAAACAACACAGCCATTCAAATCCGATACTCAAACTTCATCACAGGAAGCAAAAAATCACTTTTCAGAGAGCAAGAACTCACAAAATTCATCACAGGAAGCACAGAATCACTTTTCAGAGAGTAAGAACAAAACCATAAACTGAAGTTGCAACAGAGGTACATTACTGATTTTTTTTTTCCAATGTTTATACATTTTGAATTGAACGACCAGTGCCCATTGTTTCTATAATTTGTTAGATACACAAGATAATAAAAATAATAAATATATTAAAATACAAACAAAAATTAGAGAAAAAGAAAACTGGTTCAGGTTGTTTGAGCCTGTTTCAATTTCTTATAAAAAAATAGCCAAACAAAATATAGTTTACTACAAAACATTTACAATTTCTATAAAAAATAGTTATTTACCAAAATTTACTCATCCAAAGATAACAATTTCAGCTTGTTCTGCATAGAAGCTCAGAAGTGACCTAAAAGAACAGCTTCTCAGTAACCATTGTCATCATGTTGGCCTTTCAACTCATTCCTATCAGCCGGCGTGCCAAATCAGCATGCAATGCATGGCCACCCTGCATCAAACATACATCAATCGCATTAAAAATTATTCACAACACAGATCTCGAGCATAATTCAAATCACTAATAGCATACTTTGTTTTGCACATAATCAACAAAAAACACTTATAAATATTTCAACGTCATCGATTGTGAAAGTGAGAGTAAAACAGATAAATGAGAAGAAGAATATTTAAGATATGGAAGAGAGAACCAAAGGCACGCGCCTTGTAAGCTATGATGTGTGCTACTGGAAGTCCTTGATTCCCAGATTGAGCAACCATCGAGAGATCACCAATGAGGTCTAAGATCTTGTGACGACATGGTTCATCACTGAAATGCAGAGGTGGATTCAACCAACCTTTATTGCCACTGCAAAAAATAAGGGTACCAATTATAAATGAATAACACAGAAGCTAAGAAGCACAATTGGCAACATGGAAATCATCCATGCATAACTTTCTCATGTGTTCCCGGATCTCATTGAACTATCGAACACAATTTGCACCTTTGTACTAACGTAATTTAATACGGCCAGAATATAACTGAATCGAAGTTTTATGTGTAGCCCAGCCTATTCTACATATGCAACAGTATTAACTTCATCTTAAAGCAACGTCTTTAAGGTTACACATACATAGTTGACTACAACAACCATTTCTGGGATTTCCATTAAAATATCCATGTTGTTTCAAACTACTCTTAAAATAATGCTGCGTGAACTTATCTGCTATAGTAAAATAGGCTATCAAATTAATTCACTATCTAGCATTTTTTTTTATCAGCATGTAGCTGAGCTTCGATCAGTTAAAATGCATGCTTGAAGCAAAGTATATACCTGCATACAATGGCATTCTCTAGAGAACCTCCTTTGATAAGTCCAGCATTGCGCATAGGCTCAATCTGCAAGAAATTTTAATCAAGGGTATCCAATGTTAGTTGCATACTATCAAACATATACAACTACTAGTCATTAAAGAAAATAAGTACTTAAAGAGAAAAGGTGTTTAAGAGTTCTTAACGTGGATCTAACTGTTTAGTTATGTCCATTATACAAACACAAACACCCTCACACATATAAGGAACTTGAAAGGAATAATTTGGAAGAAAGATGATTTTAATGTATTGTTAATTCACTAAAAACAGTACATCAACTTCTCTATTTATAGAGATCTCAAACCTTAAAGTAATAATTACAAGAGATCTCTAGAATCTTCTAAGAGCTTCTAATAACTTCTAATAACTTCTAATAATACATTTAATATACTACCAACAGCTTTTAATATTGCATTTAATATTCAACTAATAACACTCCTCCTCAAGCTGGTGAATGAATATCTATCATTCTCAGCTTGCATGTGAGATTATGAAATCGCTCAGTGGGAAGACCTTTCGTGAACAGATCTGCTAACTGAAGTCCAGATGGGATGTAGGAAGTAGTGATAAGACCACTATCCAGTTTCTCTTTAATAAAATGTCGATCTATCTCTATGTATTTAGTCCTATCATGCTGAACTGGGTTGTGAGCAATGCTAATGACTGACTTATTATCACAATAAAGGATCATAGGTTCTTCACATGCCACTTGAAGATCATTTAGGATAATTCTCATCCATAGCAATTCACACACCCCTTGTGCCATAGCTCGGAATTCAGCTTCTACACTAGACCTTGCAACAACATTTTGTTTCTTACTTTTCCAAGTCACCAAATTTCCACTCAAGAACATGCAGTATCCTGAAGTGGATTTTCTATCTATGATAGACTCTTCATAATCCGCATCAGTATACACTTCCATTATTAATTTTTCATTTCTCTTAAACAATAATCCCCTTCCTGGACTTTTCTTCAAATATTGAAGGATCTTGTTTACAACCTGTAAATGTCTCTCCCTTGGATCATGCATGAATTGACTTACAACACTCACAACATAGACTATGTCTAGTCTAGTGTGAGCTAAGTAGATGAGCTTCCCAACTAGTCTTTGATATTGGCCTTTATTTACTGTAGAACTGCCTTCACTCCCAATTCTATGGCTTTGTTCTATAGGAACTCCAGTAGTCTTGCAATTAATCATACATGTTTCTTTGAGAAGATCAATAACATACTTTCGTTGGAAAATAAATATGCCTTTCTTTGAGTAAGCTACTTCTATCCCAAGAAAGTACTTCAATTTTCCTAGATCCTTCATTTCAAATTGGGCAGCAAGCTTTTCTTTCAAGATTTGTTTCTCATGTTCATCATCTCCTGCAACAATCATATCATCAACATAGACCAAGAGTAGTGTAAGTTTACCTTCTTGGGAATGTTTGATGAATAGGGTATGGTCACCTTGACTCTGTCAATACCCCATGGAGATCATAACCTGTGTGAGTCTACCAAACCAAGCACGAGGGGACTGCTTAAGCCCATACAAAGCTTTCTTCAACATGCACACTTTATTCCCACCTTTAGTAGATTCAAAACCTGGAGGAATTTCCATGTATATTTCTGCCTCTAAATTTCCATGCAGGAAAGCATTTTTCACATCAAATTGTTGCAATTCCCAACCAAAATAAGTTGCCAATGAGAGAATGATTCTAACTGTATTCATCTTTGCCACCGGAGCAAATGTTTCCTCATAATCAACACCATAAGTCTGAGTATATCCTTTGGCAACTAACCTTGCTTTGTAACAGTCTAATGTGCCATCCGATTTATACTTTAGACTAAAAACCCATTTGCATCCCACTGACTTTTTATCTAGTGGCCTGTCAACAATTTCCCATGTTTGGTTCTTTTCTAAGGCACTCATCTCTTCATTCATGGCTTGAATCCAATTCTCATCTTTCAATGCTTCTTGAACTGATGTAGGGAATCTAATTGCATCAATGGCAAAGAGAAAACTTTGGTGTTGCATAGAAAGGTGTTTAGTGGTCACAAAATGGGAGATAGGATACTTGGTACAAGACCGAGTTCCTTTTCTCAAAGCAATGGGCAAGTCATCAAGGTCAGTTTCACAATTACTATTCAAAGACTTTTCCAAAGGTTCAAAGGTATCAATAGAAGGACTACTTACCCTCGGTTCAAACGATTGAAGTTGTTCTTGGATAGAGTTAGGTTGTCTTTGTCGCCTTTGGTATTGTATACGGAAAAAACTCTCTGGACGACTAGAGTCTGTAGATGACCCTGACTCTGTATTGTTCGGAGCAATTTTAGAGACATCCATAGAAGATGTTTCTGGAGAAGTATTAGGAGAACCAAGAGTATTATCAGAATGAGATAGTTTCTCTATGGAAGGTACAAAAGATGACTCAAGAGATTCAAAAGACCCAACTTCAAAAGAACTCTCCCCTTGAAGTTGAGGACGCATGTAAAGATTTAGTTTCATCAAAAGTAACATCCATGGAGGTAAAAAACTTTCGACTTGGAGGATGGTAACACCGATATCCCTTTTTATTAGATGCATAACCAATGAAGATGCATTTAATAGCTCTAGGATCTAACTTTCCACGGAATTGACTATGAATATGGACAAACACAACACATCCAAACACTTGACTATGAAGACTAGAAAGAAAAGGAACAGATGGATAGAAGGAAGATATGGACTCAATGGGACTCAAACCATCTAGAACCCGAGAGGGTAATCGGTTGATAAGATAGGCAGTAGTAAGGACAGCCTCTCCCCAATAAGATTTAGGTACATTTGGAAAAGAAGTGTCTGTGTTACCTCAAGAAGATGTCTATTTTTTCTCTCAGCAACGCCATTTTGTTGTGGTGTGTCCACACATGTGAATTCATGAACACCATTCTCGGAAAAGAATTTAGACATGTCACGGTTTATATATTCCCTTCCATTACCAAAACGCAAATGTTTAATTGACTTTCCAAATTGTGTTTTTATCATATGAAAGAATCTAACAAGTAAGTTAAAAACTTCAGATTTTTCTTTCATAAGAAAAATCCATGTAACTCGGGTACAATCATCAATAAAAGTGACAAACCATTTAGCACCAGATATACTAGAGCTTGATGCAGGCCCCCAAACATCAGAATGAACCAAATCAAAAGGATTAACACTCTTTGTATTACCAGAAGGATATGTAGCACGATGGTGCTTTGCAATTTGACATACATCACATTTGAATGACTCAACGGACTCTTTGGTGAACAAGGAAGGGAACATAGACTTTAAAACAAAAAATGACGGATGTCCTAGACGACGGTGGAGAAGCCAAATTTGAGAAGACTCAAAAGAAGTGCAAGACTGGAGACAAGAGGTAGTTGTTTGCCTACCAATACTACTCTTAGTTTCCAAGTTGTTAAAGCAATACAACCCTCCCTATTCCTTAACAACTCCAATCAACTTCCCCGTGGCAAGATCTTGAAAAGTACAATGAGTGGGAAAGAAGGTTATGGAACAATTTAGGTCATGAGTAAGTTTTCGAATAGAAATAAGGTTATTAGATAGTTTTGGAACATAAAGGACATCTTTAAGACTAAGGGATGGCAAAAGAGAAACATTTCCACGTCCATGTATTGGGATATGGGTCCCATTGGCAATAGTAATGTGGTTATTAGAAAGAGTAACAAATGACGTTAAAAGAGATGAATGAGGGGTCATATGGTTTGTTGCACCAGAGTCAAGAACCCAAGAGTCCATACATAAAGTTCTAGAAACATTAAAAGAAGAATTAGAGTTCTTACCAGTCATGGTTAGAGAGCAAGTACCAGAAGGTGGCTTACTTATTGACTCCAGAGTTTTTAGACGTTCAATCTCAGCATGTAGTGTAGGCATTCCTTCCTTAGTTGAAGAGGAAGATGGTGTCTTGTCAAGATTTTCAGAATCTAAAGAGGCCTGATAAGCTTTCCTTGAAGGTTGTCCTTTTAATTCTGCTAGACGATTGAGAGCTTTCTCCTTTCCATGTAGCTTGAAGCAAGTGTCCTTGGTGTGACCAGATTTCTTACAATGAGAGCACCAACGCTCTTCCTTACCTTTTAAGCTAAGTTTAATATTTGCAAGATTTGAATTCCCATGTTTGGAAGTCTTTCCAGAAAACATAGCAGCACCTTCGGTGGAGGTCTCATTCATCATGACCATTCGACGAGCCTCCTCACCTTGGACAATGAAGAAGACTTCAGAAAGAGAGGGAAGTCTTTCCTTCCCAAGAATTTGAGCCCTAACATGGTCATATTCAGGATTCAATCCTGATAAGAACTTAAATATCCGAGATCGTTCAACAAACTAAGCAAGAGTGATAGCATTTTTGCTATTCTCAAGCTTCAAGTCTTGATACTGGTCCAACTCAATCCACAAAAACTTCAACTTTCCATAATATTCTGAAACAGAGAGAGTTCCTTGCCTGGCACCAAAGATCTTGCTTTCTAACTCATAGCACGTAGAGATGTCCTGTCGCATAGAATAGGTAGTTGCAAGGTCCTCCCAAATTTCGCGGGTACTAGAGTAGAACATATAATTTTTACTTATTTCTGTAGTCATGGATCCCAAATTTCGTGGGCACTAGAGCAGTGATGCAGACAACAACAGTAATGATGCAACAGAGGATGCAGCAGCGACAGCGGCAGTGATGCAACAGCGACAACAACAGCAGTGATGCAGTAGCAACAATGACAAAACCACAACTTGGGACACTTCAGGCAACCCAATAATAAAAGAAATGGCTGCACTTCGGACAGCACTAATGAGAACCGTAACTAAGACGGAAAAGAAGAAATGCAGATGCAAGGCTCCCTAGATCGGGAGCTCTGATACCAACTTGAAAGGAATAATTTGAAAGAAAGAGGATTTTACTGTATTGTTAATTCACTAAAAACAGTACATCAATTTCTCTATTTATAGAGATCTCAAACCTTAAAGTAATAATTACAAGAGATCTCTAGAATCTTCTAAGAGCTTCTAATAACTTCTAATAATACATTTAATATACTACCAACAGCTTTTAATATTGCATTTAATATTCAACTAACAACAAAGGATGTGAAGCTTAAGGAAAAAGTGAAAGAAAAAAAGGAACCCATAGGATACTAGGTTACCTATAGATATAACACAAAAATGGCATTTTAGAAGATAATATAAACTACTCTAGCACTCTCCTTCAAGCTGGAGCATACAATTTATATTTCCCAAGCTTTGATTATCACAATTGTTTATCATTTGCTGAGTTTCACAAAACTTCAGTTCTTGGAGAAATTGTTTTATCTACACCAGTTCACAAGTCAGTAATGCCATTACCCTATATTCAACTTCAACACTCGATCAAGCAACAGCATTTTGTTCTTGCTTTTCCCAACTAAATCAGCATCACAACATTCAAATATTTAGGTACTTCCTTTATCTTCATATAGTAGACTTTGTCCCGGACCCCTTTTGAGGTACCTAAGAATGTGAAGAACAACATTCCAACGATCAATGCAAGGAGCCTACATAAATTGGCTCACCACACTAGTAGCAAAAGATAGGTAAGGCCAATTAATAGTAAGAAAAACAAGTTTCTCCACAAGTCTTTTGTATCTCTCTGGATTTGAGAGGGTCACACTTTATTCAGCTATTTATTTTTTATTTGGTTCCGTAGGACTATCCACATGTTTACGATCAAACAGTCATGTTTCTATCGACATATCCAACACATACTTCCTTTGAAAAATCAAAACACTTTCATTTGATTGAGGTACTTCCATGCCTAGGAAGTATTTGAGACTCCTAAGATCTTTGGTTTGAAAGTGTTTGCAAAAATGTAGCTTCAGCTGAGTTATTTTTGATAGCATCATTTCCTTTAATAACTATATCACCAACATACACAATTAGATAAACACATTTTCCAAGAGATGTATGCGGTAAAAGAGCAAATGATTGCATTTCAACCCAAAGATTTGAACAATATGACTATGATTTCCTAACCAAGTAGTGGAAATTGCTTGAGACCATAGAAGGACCATTTCAATTTACAAACCAATCCTAACTCCTTCTAAGCAACAAAACTAGGAGATTGCTCCATGTAGATGTCCTCCTCCAAATCGCCATGAAAATAAGCATTCTTAACAAGAGGCCAATGGCAAAGAGCTACCACAGCAAAGAAGAGATGTATAGGCATAGGCTACAAGAGAAAATTATCACTGTGATACAAACCATATATCTTAATATAACATTGGTCACCAACCGAGCTTTAAGGCAATCAACCTCACCATTTGCCCCATCTTTAATGGCATACAAATATCTACAACCAACTTTATTCTGCCAAGGTAGCTAAGGAACTAAGTCCCATGCGTTATGTTTAAGAGCCTATATTTCAACAATCCTGACTTGTTGCCATCCAGAATGATCGAGTGCTTCAATCACACTTTTGGAATGGTAAAAGGAGAGATAGGAAATAAATGAGAAATAGGAAGGGGATAACCAATGATTGTTTAGAAAATTGTAAATAAGATGAAGATTACAAGTAGAACAAGTGCCTTTTCAGAGAAAACAGGTCAACCAAAATCTTCATTATTGTATTGAGTGGCAATGGCAAAGGACTCGATGAAAAGGACTCACCAAGTAATATGGGACCGATCACTCGTAGCCAATGTTGGTAATTGATAATAGACAACAATGAGTTTTTAGGGTGAAATAGGGGAGGAACCTAGAGGGTTGTCAAGAGTAGAGTAAGCCAAGGATTCAACTACTTGAATGGGTAAGACTAGTTGGATAGAGAGTTGACTTTGTGACAGAAAGAAGAGAAGAAAAATGTCTCTTCAAAAAAGGTAACATTTGCAGACATGCGGTACTTTCTTGTTTTAGGAGAACGATACCCTTTTTGGAGAGAAGAATATCCTAAGAAGATACGTTTCATGGCTCTAGCGGATAGTTTGTCCAAATCTGGATATAAGTTGTGCACAAATACACACGCAATCAAAGACACAAGGAGCAACATGAAATAGAGGTTCATTTGGAATCAGAATGGAATTAGGAACTTTATTTACCAAGGGACGAAGAAGGCATTCTCAGTTTCCATAGTGGATTTGGTTTGACCCCCACTTTTATATTTTCCTTTCTTTCATTAATAATACTAGGAATGATGCATATGATTGTACATATTTTAGTGCTAACTTAGTTAGGATTATGGCATGTTTAATGATTGGAATAGCATTCTTATCTTTACTTTTAAAAGATGAACAGGCTTGCGGTAAACAATAAAAAACCAACATAACTTTTGAAATCTAAAAGGTATGGATCCGATTCAATTATAATCATAATAAGAAAAGTTTAGAAGAGACCAACCAAAAATAAACTGTCTAAGTGGATTTACTGAAAATTCAGCTTTTGATCGAACATGTTGGTGTCATTTGGTTATAGTTGATGCCAGTTATGTGGATTAATCATGGTTGTTCAATATCCAGTTCAACTTAATATCAAATGTTCAAGTTCCACGTACAAGTAACATCTTACACCTCAAGCAGGTTGTCCACTATATATATGGTAGTAGAAAGAAGCCAACATGTTAATAACTATATTATAAATGGAAGAACTGCAGAACTAACCTCCTCATAAATGCAGAAGGTTCTTGACAGAGCTATCTGTGTGGAATAAACCAAATTATCCAATGGGGAAGTAGAAAACCACTGGCAGCCAATAGCAGGTGCCTGCAAAAGGAAGGTGTTTTTGTCCATTATTCAATGCCAAACCTACCAATATTTGGGAACAAGATACATGCAATTACTTTAATTTTTTGTGGATATACAATTGACAGCACATAAAGCACACAGCCACAATCTCGGTAAACTCATTGAAAAGTATTTGTTGGAGAAGAATATGGAGGTAAAATGAACCAAAGAGTTAAAATCAATTCATACACCCCTACCTTTGGAAAAGTTAGATGAGAGAGATTCTTAAAAGTAGAGGTGGATAAACTGATTTAACTTATAGGAGAGAAATCTCTAAATGGCATGCCAAGAAATTTTGTATGATCTCAACCCAATGTATCGTTATCCTATATTTACCTGCGGAAAGTTGATGCCATAAGTTATTTGAACCGCTGTAGAAGGAAATGCAGCGACAAAAGAATCATTACTCCAAGCACACACGGGTTCATTCACATGTGGTGCCATTTTCTCAACACTATTGCCATCAAGATCAGTGGCCACCGCTAAACCAACTTCTTCCACTGCTTCCACCCATTCCCTTGCTGACCCATCAAATATAGGAATCTGTATGAGAAACCACTGAAACTAATAATTTTGTAATACAAACTATTCATTACAATACAAGAAATCAGTAAACAGGAACGGAAGGGAGTAAAGAAAATTAATTCACAAATATTTTGCACGAAATACTAGAACAATTTTATGATGAAGCAGAGCAAAGGAGAATATTAAAGAAACCTAAAATGAGTTAATCCATTAGTGTCATACTCACCTTGAAATATTTCATTAATATTTATTTTGGGGATTAATTTGTCTTTTGAATGTAGAAAGAAACGTTTAATGAGTTAATTTTACTAGGGAGCCTCAAACCGACACCTATCCCTCCCTCCGATTCACTTTTTCTAGTGAGCCAACTTTATATCTTTTTTGGATTCATTTGAACGATTCTTTAATAAATAACGAACTTAACAGGCTATTCATCTTCTTTCCATTGAACCAAACAATGCTTCAACAACGTTACCTCAACGTCGTTCTCTTTATCATCAAAACCCTCAATCTCAATCCTGCAGTTATCAACACCCAAAGCCTCCAAAGCCGAAAGCAAATGCTCCACGGTTCGAATTCGGAACCCGTCCTTGCTCAGAGTGGTGCACAGCGGCGAGACCTGAGCGAACTCGACGGCGGCGGGAATTGAACGGCAACGAAATTCGAAGTACCTGCCTCGAGAAGCGAGCTCCGGCCACATCCTCACCGTCGAAACCCTCCCCGAATGCAAACCCACGCCGTTCCTCTCCACGCATCCCGCTAGGGTTTGCTGAAGCCGCCCCGTCTGCAAAAGCGCGTCGAAGAGGTTAGTGTAAGCGTACCAGACAGTGCATACGTATAGATGAAGAACAAGAGAGACAGAAAAATTAACACGAACAGGTTTCCATGACACAAGTTTTGTTGACCTGAGTGCGTTGGAGACTAACATTTCAAACTGTCACTGATAACTCCCAATTTGTCTTCACGTTGCCAGAGAACTGGTTTAACTAATTTGAGGCCTGTCTGCTGACGTTGTTTTTCGTTTTTTGTTATATTTATAGTAAGATGATTATTATATTATTTTATTTTAATGAATAATATAAAATAGATATATTATTTAAATGAAGAATTTTAAATATAAAATAATTATTAATTAATCAATTTAATTTTTTGTAATATATTATCTATTTTATTTATACAATATATGTATGTCTAGTTAATTATATAAACATGTCTCTATTAAAACAAATGCACTTTTGAAGAGATTCATAATATAAAAGTTAAGTTAATTAATGAATGAGTTTTATGTTAAGTATATGTTAAAATATTTAATTTTAAATAGATTTGTGAATAGTAAATTCTATAATAATTAAAATTGTGGAATAAAAGGTTAAAGGAAATTATTATTATATTTTGAGTATAACATTCAAAATAAAAAATAATGGTTATATTTAGTAGTGTAGTAGGTTAGTTAAAGTTTTTCCACTAAATTAGTGTATACAGACGAAATATAGTTACATCAAATCATTATAATATTGTTTTATATCTCTTTACTTTGTAACCAACAAATTAATGTAATAATTATTATAAGTAATCAACTATCATATCTTAGTAGAAGAAATTTATATGTATAATTTGAAATGGTGATTTTGAGAAATTTATTAACGAATATGTTTATATGTATTCCATATACATGTGGTTGAGATAAGTATTTGTCATAATAATATTTTTTCAATAAAATGGTCGTGGAAATAGAGATGAATTTAGTTATTTGGTGTAGAAAGGGTGTAAACAGAAATTAGCAAGGTGCACTCCTGAAAGTCCATTTGTGTTTCTATATTTGTGGTATAGGTTGGGTGAAGTTCGATGGCTAGCATTTAATGCTTATCAGTTAGTTACATCGTTATGCGGTCGTTGATGAAAGAGGAAGACTATGCACTATATATGAGGACAATTTGGTGTTCCAGTATATGTAGTTGTAACCAAAAATAAGTTTTGAGCTCCGTTTCCGTTAGAATCGGAGTCAATTAACATCGTATAAATATTTGTTTCAGTTTCATGTACAACTTTTACAATATATGTATATTGATAATATTTATTTTTACCTTTTTGTGTGTTTATTGTTATGAATAAATCAATTTTTTTCGAACTTTTGTCGTGTTATATCTTCAAGTTTAGTGTATTTTGTATTATTTTGTTTCTTAGTTGTTTTATGCTTGTTTTGTCTCTAATCTCTTTTCTAAGTGTCTTAAATAAGTTAATAAGAAGTATTTGTGGTGGAGGAAAACAAGCAAGAACTCAAGGGAACATGATTGGACAAGAAAAGATTGATTTTGAAACAAATACCTTTGTCGGGCGCCACTAGAATAACACCAGTGCTTTAAATACAGAATGTTGTCAAACTGTCCAAGGCTGAGCGGTGGAAAATTGGGGCTGAGCGCCATAAGGTTGAGCAGTGGAAAGTGGAGCTGAGCATCATTCAATTCGTAAAACTTGTCGCTCAGCGCTGCTGAGACAAGGCTGAGCGGTGGCGTCGCTGACATGTCAAAAAGGGTTTTTAATCTTGTTTATCGTGAGGGTTTGGACCATTCCTCATTTTGCAAGATAGAGAAACACTTTTGGGGTGCTTGGAGAGCCTCTTAGAGGTTGCTAGGGGTGTTGGGAAACTCTCACACTCCTCCTTGGGTCTTCTCCTCCATTCATGGTGGATTTTCCTCCTTTTTGGAGTTGGAGAGGAGATGGGTTGCGAATTGGAGATGGAGATGTGAATGGGAGGGGCAATTGGAGCATGGAGCAGTTGCCAAGAGCCTTGCGAGAAGGCTTGCATCTTCTCTTTGGTTTCCATTTCTTCCCTATCTCTTCAATTTGTAAAACCTAGGTTCTCCACCATGGAGAGCTAAACCTATTTGTTGAGATTAGATGTAATGAACTAAATTTTTGTGTATTGTGTGATGTTAATCCATATGCTTTTCCATTTTTATGTTAGTATTTGATTTCCATGCTTAATGCTTGCTTTGGTTTGGCCACCCATGCATGATTTGTGGTTCTTGAGGTGTTGAAAAATGTCTTTTCAACCTAGAACTGAAATTGAATGTCTAATGGAACTTATATCTAGGGATAGAACATAATTTATTAGTAAGCTTAAGACTCTTGATCTTAATGTATGATTTCACTTGTTGAGGATTCAAGGAATTGGAACTTGATGAGTTATTATAGGCTCAAAGTCACTAGGAATAGGATTTGAGTATTCTAATGAGTTGATTTTGACATGAAATTGAAATTGAGATGTTTGTGAATGCATGAGAATAAAGTGAATGAAATATAGTCTTGACAATTGTATATAATCTATGTTAAATTTTTGTTGCACACCAACTGTTTGATAAGATACCAAAAAGAGTTTCTTTGTATTTTTGTGAGGTTTGTTGTCTATTTGAGTTGTGAATTGTAAGATTTGTCATGTGTTGCACAAGTCTTTGTGAAGAGAACGATATTTTTATTACTTGCTATGTGTGATTGGTGCACTTGCAATTTTTCACATAACACATATTCAATAATAAAAACAAAGATTACCTTTTCTACAACTCTTTTGCTATCTTCTTTCTCCCTTCATTATTCTAGCTTGTGTGAAAATTGGTACGTGTCCTACAAACAAAGAAAAGAGTTGGTGAGTGAGCAGTAAAGGAACGTGGCTAGCAAAGAGAGTCGAAGGGAAATCAAGTCTTAGCTTGACGGTGGTGGAGTAGAGAAGAAGTGAGAGATAGGAGAAAAGAAAAGAAGAATGTTGTAGGTGGAGTGGTGTATGTGGGTGGTTCTAGAAGCACAGAGAGAGGGAGATAAAAATCTATTCTAGTAATGGGAGATGGGTTTGGGCTTTACTTAAGGCCCAACAGATTGATATCAAGAGCAAGGTTCAAGAAGAGGAATCTTGGGAGTATTGTTGCGTGTTCTACTCATGGTTGGTGGGGGTTTTATACTGGGAAGCTTACCCATATTTGATGGAAAGGGTTATAATGATTGGTGCGTGAAGATGGAGGCGATTCTTGGCTTTCAAAAAAATAGATGAAATCATGAAGGTGGGTTTCAAAGAACTACCCAAGAATGTTGATGAAGTGGCCAAGAAAACATACAAGGAGATGAAGAAGTTGGATTGCAAGGCTCGTGTGTTGCTGCATCAATGCGTTGCCGCCAATATTTTTCAGAAAATCTTTAAAGTTGTCATAGCAAAAGAGGTTTGGGAGATCTTACATAATGGGTATGGAAATTTTGGAAAAATCAAGAAGGTGAAACTGTAATCTTTAAGGAGGCAATATGAACTCCTCTCTATGACAAAAAAGGAGACAGTGGCAGAATATTTGGGCAGATTGCAGGAGATCACCAATGTCATGAGAGCGTGTGATGAGAACATAGAAGATTGCAAAATTGTGGAGAAAGTTTTGAGGACTTTAACCCCACGGTTCGACCACATTATGGTTGCCATATAGGAATCAAAGGATCTTGATGTTATGACAATAGAGGAATTGCAAAACTCCCTTGAAGCATATGAACAGAGGGTGAACGAGAGAAATAATGGTAAGAAAGTGGTAGAAGAGGCCTTACAAGCCAAGGTGGGTCACATTGGAAGAGGTCAAAGTGGTTGGAGAGGAAGAGGTAGAGGCAGGTTCAGAGGAAGATCTGGAAATAGAAATGGTGGCAAAAATAGTGAATCATTGGCCCAAGAAAATTCTGGAAACAATGGGTCTATAGATAGAGGAGGAATTCAGAACAGAGGTAAAGGAAGAAGTGACAAGAGGCCATATGATAAAAGAAAAACAGTACTATAATTGTATCAAATATGGGCATTATTCTTTTGAATGTTGGCATGAAGACACATCAAAGAATGGGTAGAAAGGAGAGAAAGCTAATTTGGTGCAAGAATGAGGAGGTGGGTATGAATAAAATCCAATAACAATATATTATACATATCTGACAAACAAAAAAGAAATCAAACATTTTTTAATAATATATCAATTTTTAATAAATAATAGTAAAGGCTCTTTTGGTTCTTGTGTTTTTTTATTTTGTTCAACTCAATCCTCTAATGTGTGTTTTTTTTCAATTAAATCCTTTTAAAAAAATGATATAATTTGGTTCGTGTATGTCATGTTTTAGTTTGTAGTATTTTTATTTTATTTATTTATTTTTTTAATTAAAAAAGAATTGCCATGTGTTATATTGTAATGTCATTTTGCACTAGTAGTGTTACATGTCAGTGTCAATATCACATATCAGTGTCTTGAACTAATTTAGTCTCTATATTTCAATTAAGTCCCATTTTTTTTTAAAGATGGAAGTATTGTGTTCCTCTTCCAGGTGAGACCAAATTAATAATTAAGCTTAATTACAACTTATGTATACATGTTAAAATAATTTTTTAGAATTTATACATCAAATCACTCTACTAAATAAATATTTAAATTACTTTTATTTTTTACATATTTATTTTCAATAAAAAAAATCCTATTTTAAACTTATAATTTTTTTAAATATTAAAAATGTAAATGTATAATGACACTTGTATTTTTAAAATTTATATATTTGTCACATAAAAAAATACAAGTTTCAGTTTACATTTTTTAAATTAAGTATTTTTTTAATTTAAATAAAAAATAAAATTAAGACTCAAATAAGGCAATATTTCAATCATAGAGACTAAATTGAATATAAGACGTTGACGTGTGGAAATGAGACGGGCACGTGACACTATCACTATCAAATGACACAATAATAATATGACATGTGGCATTTAAAAAAAATTAACATTTAAAATACTATGAATTGATTTATGATATATATAGACACGACATTAACTTCAATCCAAAAAAAGGATCACATTGAATCATTTTTAGGAAAATGACGACTTAATTGAACCACACAAAGAAATAGAATGACTAAAAGACTAATTAAGCCTAATAGTAACTAGAATACTATATTTAATATGTCATTTAAATTATTAAAACATTTTTGTCATTTTCTTAATTTAATAAAATGAGAGTTTAACAACACCCCATTCGCATTTATGTAGATCCCACTAAATAGCCTCTTATAACAATATATTTTTTACATTTTTAATTGAACAGTGATAACTTTCAATTTAGTTTATTAAACCTTGATCGACTTTTTACCATAGCGATATGTTTGTCTAATTGACTACTTAAAGTATTATAATAAATTTCCAACATAAAAACAAAATATTTGTAAAGAAAAAAAGTATAATTAGCAATCTATAAACAATTCAAAATAGTATTGACTTATGTATTTTCAAATATTCGTATTAAGTATGTTTTGATAGAGTGTCAATATTTAAATTTACAAATAAACCTAAAAATAATGAAAAGGTAAATTTATTATGATCCAAGTTTGTATATTTACATGTCACATGATGTAAAAACTCTATGAATCACATGGTATCTTAATCTATGACTTAGACATTACCTAATACTTAAATCAAACAATGATCTACATGTTATTCCAAATTTGTGATCTTAAATCCGTACAAGTATTATCATTTTCGATAATTATTATCATACAACATAATTTATTTAAACAAAATTACATATCAATTAAATATTCAAATTATAACATCCCTAATTTAAATAATTATATTATTTATTTTATCCTCACTTAAAAAAAAATAAGTGTTAGGCAAACTTACGCTTTAACTCCTAGGATAAAATTCATATATTAAAAAAATGTTTCAAATTCTATCTGGATAAAGTTTGTATATTGAAAAATAAGAAGAACATTTTAGAAAATATTGTGATTAAGTAGGTTAATAATAAGTAATTAAAAAGAAAAAACAAAACAAATAAAAAATAATTAGTTAAAAAAACATTATATATATAGTAAAAAACAGATAATCCTTATTACTTCTTATTATCTCTTTCTTTTTCTTTCTTTTATTATTTTTTTATTCTTTCTTCTTATGGGGGATGGCATGGCATGCTCCAACTCATAAACTTCTGTGTATAATTAAATTAGATTTTTTTATAACTTTTGTATAAAATATCATGTAATGTAAATAAGTAATAAAAAATGTAAATAATAAAACATAAAATTAAATATAGTAAATAATAAAAAAATGTATTAAAATTTTTCTTGGCTTACTTGATATGAAACATTAGTTTTATAGTATAATATTTCTTTATCTCGAGTTTTTTTATAATTATTTTTAAAAACATAAAAAAAAGTTGACTATTACGTGCTTTTTTATAATCAACTTTTACTTGTTGTTTAATTATTATACATTTCTCTTTAGTAATTATGTCTTCATCTTCAAGATTAAAAAAATTAGAGGTAAAAAATTTTATATAATTCTTTGGAACATAACCTAAAAACATTCTTAAATATAAAAATATCCCATGAATAGAAAAGTTATTTAAAATGGGTTCACATTCTTAAAATAGCCTATTCTTGAATAATGCAATCCTAAAATATATGTATTCCAAAAGTTTCATAGTAGAATCATTCCCTCGTGGCTCTCTGTCGTATCGGTTCCTTCAAAACAAATTACCTACAAAATTAAAAAGAAAAAAATTAATGTTAATAAAAATAGTTAAATATGTTTTTGTTCTTCTATTTTTAGTCAAAATTAAAATTAGTTTTTATTTAGAAACTTTAAACTAATTTAATCCTTTATTTTTAGAAATCGTAAATATAATCCTTTAAACCAAATTTTTTAAATTTTATTTAACGTTTCAAATGTATTTCTCAACTAACATTAGAGCTAAAATGTGTCAAACGACATAAACAAACTAAAATATTATAATGAAAATGTGTTTGAAAGGTCAAATAAACTTAATAAAAGTTGGTTAAGATGACTAAATCCACACATTTACAGAGTTGAGGAACTAAATTGGTTCAAAGTTTTCAAGATAGACTAATTTTAATTTTTACTAACAAAAAACATATTTAACCCACAAAAATAATATGGAACATATAAGTGAAAAATATTTAAAAAGTTTTTCATATTGTTTCCTTGCCGAATCTTTAAAATAGATAGAAAATTTTTGATATATTTTAAAATATTAAAATCAAAGTATATTTTAAAAGGTTAACAAATAATCAGTACTACAATTTCAATGAATCCAAATTCAAAAAATATTTGAAAAAACACGCTTTTGTAACAAGAATGACAAAAAAAAACAACATTTTGAATTTATACTTTGATAATTTTTATAATTTGAAATGTTCAGATGTGGAATTATGTGCTTCTTAAAATGATAACTATGATTTGAACATCGATAAGACAGTGAAATTAACAGTGAAATTAAGTACATTGGATAAAGTATTACATACCAAAAATTAAAATTAGTTAAAAATAAGAATAGCATTAAATTTGAATACCTGGTTTGAAATTCTTATGATTGCAAACACAATATCCCTCGTAGCAAGAAATGAATTCAGGACTACAAGGCAGAGCGCTAGAGTGTACATAGCAATCATTCAATCTTTCGCATGCAATTACAATTATATCACTTTCCTTTGGAACTGAATGCCCTACAAACATAATTATGTGATTTTAATACAAATGCAAATAATAATAACATTCAATTCATCCTGGCTTAAAAGTTTTATGATAGCAAACACAATATCCCTGGTAGCAAGAAATGTATTCAGGATCACAAGGTAGAGCGCTTGAGTGTACATGACAATCCCCCACGTTTTGACATGCAATCACAACTATATCACTTTCCTTTGAAAGTGAATGCCCTACATACAGACATGATTCTATGTTTTTAATACAAATGTAAATAATAATAACATTCAATTCAATGGAGAAGGGAATAACAGAAAACACATACCATAACAAACTTCCATAGCAACAATTGCAAACAAAAATGACAATATCAATGAATTTTTCGACATCTTTTCCGAGCTACAATCTCAAGACACAGTGTCAAAATTTTAAATCTCAAAATTTGTTAATGAAAATTTTAAATCCTTTAACTATTTATAGGAGAAAATGAACTTTTTTAACATTACAAAAATCGATCTTAATTTTTTTTCACTCAGTTTTTTAAGATTTTTTACGATTTTTACTTTAAGGGAAGGGTTTCCATATTTATTAATGTAAATATATTTTTATTTTTATGACCAATGATCTTATTTTAGACCAATAAGAAAATTTTATATATACATATCAAGAAATTTGTGATTTATGACTTTAATTGTTTGTGATTTATCTTACAAAAGTCATAATATGAGATTTGGATTTTTTTTTTTTTTAATCTTGTCGGACAACTTATTTTTAAGACTTTTTACCGTTTTTTCTTTAATGTAAGAGTTTCCATATGTATTAATATAATATATTTTTATTTTTATGACCAATGATCTTATTTTAGACCAATAAGAAAATCTTATATATACATATCAAGAAATTTGTGATTTATGACTTTAACTATTTGTGATTTATCTTACAAAAGTCATATAATATGAGATTTGATTTTTTTTGTGTGAATCATGTCGGACAACTTATTTTTAAGACCTTTTACCGTTTTTACTTTAATGTAAGAGTTTCCATATGTATTAATGCAATATATTTTTATTTTTATGACCAATGATCTTATTTTAGACCAATGATCTAACATTTTGTAAAGAAATCTTATATATGAATAAACTTGTGATTTATTTTATTAACATGATTTCAAATAGTATCTTAATCCTAATTTCCTAAATTTCAAATTATAAATAAATCTTTAAATCTTAATATTTTTTCTTATTTTAATTTTAATTAATTTAAATTAGTCTTTAGAAGAAAAAAAGTAATTGTTTTAAAATATCTTTTTTCAGAAAGAGGAAAATATATTGGTGTAACGACCCAAATTAATACATAATTATACCAATTTAATTCATTACATAAATAATAATCAACAACACTTAAATGTAATTCTATATATCGAGTATTCACAGTCCTCCAAAATTATAAGTTGATTTTTTCAAAGATAAGATATTTAATATCAATGAGGCACTGCTGATACTAGATATATAGGTATATACATATATACCTGCGTCCATTCCTACTCACCAACTCACAGTCTTGTTATTGATCATTAATACTATCTTTAAAATCCTCTCACGCATATCAACATAAATACATAAATATACGATCATCGTAGGTGGAAACCACATCCACAAATATGCAAGAGTAAGCTAGTGAAATTATAATTTACTATAACAAAACAAATAAAGCAAATAAAATTTCTTCACATAGTATTAACACAAATCATACTCAAATAATGTCACATACAAATTCTATAAAGTAAATCATTTATAATTAATCTTCTGTAATTATTTTACCAGAATTTTTGTAAACTCAAATGTATTATATTTTGTGGTGGCTAGTTAGGATAAATGAGCTAATAACTAATTTAAACCCCCATGGTTTACACCTCCAACTATAATAAACGTATTATATTTATTATATTTTGTAGTGGTTAGTCAGGATAAATGAGTTTTGGCATGACCAACAAAGTAACCCAAGGATAAATGAGTCTTAATATGGCCAACAAAGTATCCCAAGGATAAATGAGTCTCAACATGCCAACAAAGTAACTCAAGGATAAATGAGTCTCAACATGGCCAACAAAGTAACTCAAGAACATCTCATCTTGAGTAATATCCACTCATTTAAATCTCCAAGGTCATACTTCCAACCACCATATCAAATCTTTATTTGTCATAAATTTTATTTTGATATTAAACCATATGATGTATACATAAATAAATTAGATATGTGCATAAAAAAAGAATAAATATGATAAATAAAAAGGACCCGTACGCGAAGGGAGATAAATATAAATAAATAAATGTGAGTAAATATAAATTTAATAAATAGGACCGGTGCGTGCACGACTGGAGATGAATATAAAAAATAAATGAGAACGGAAACTAAATATATATTAGAATGAGGTTAGGGACACCTCACTTAACGATATAAAAATAAAATAATTATGAACAAATAAAAAAACAATAATAAAGGTAAAGAGATAAAATGATAAATGTCTCTTCCTCTTACCTTAAAGATGATTGTCTTTAAAAATAAAAACAAGAGATTCTACAAAATATTTTGTTTTAGACCCAACAAGGATTAACCTCACTCCTACGTATTTCCATTCAAAATAGAATATCAGAGATTACATAGTTTTAAATAAAAATAAATTTATTTGAGTGAAAATAACTTGATATAAATATAAAGTAAATAAATAGAATTGATGTGTAAATATAGATAAAAAATAAATAAATAAGAACAGTGCGTAATTAAATTTAAATATAAATAAGAAGACGAATACAATAAATATAAATTGAATAATAAATTTGCATGACTAAAGATAAATATAAATCAGAATAAAATTAACAATACTTCACTTGATATAAATATAAAAATAACATAAATAGATAATAAATAATAAAAAATAAAACGATAGACACGCATGCTTCCCTTACCTCAACCATAGAGAGAAAATGTAAAACTTGTAGCGTAACATTTTATTTCTTCCTCTCTCTCCCTTTCTTATTCTCTTCTATTACTAATTCTTCTTCTATCTATAAGAAAGATTCACTCTCCCTCCAATAATAGTAACTTCCACCTTCCTTTTAGAATGTTAAGTTCTAAAATTAAGTACAAAACATTAATTACACCTTATCTCTTCATACGTGAAGATAAAGTTAGTCCTTATTATTATTATTATTATTATTATTATTATTATTTATATATAATATAATTATAACTTAAGTTTTGCAAATTTTCATTTTGTTTTATTTTAGTCTTTACTGATACATTACATTAGCATCTTATTTTGTGACATTTAAAATCTTATCTAATTTGTACAAAGTGTATTTATCTCATTTTCTTTAATGACAATGTAATTATAATATATATATATATATATATATA
>Ga0214543_1002428_pt1 | contig 36561 bp, 36 predicted proteins | sample CNSS2metaG_FD_160094 | JGI IMG/M metagenome (GOLD analysis project Ga0214543, IMG submission 160094) | Root nodule microbial communities from cowpea collected in UCLA plant growth center, Los Angeles, California, USA - CNSS2 | ecosystem: Host-associated > Plants > Roots > Nodule | place: USA... | reverse complement strand
TCTCTCTTCCACTTCATCCAAGTGCTCCAATCACCAAGTGCCACCTAGCCATGCTCTACTTTCTCTTAATTACCTACAAAACAAGACAAACAAGGATTAGCATGTTGGTTTAAGTTAATCTAATCTTAGTCAAAGGTCAACTTTGGATCAAAGTCAACAAGTCAACCAAAATAAGTCAACTAGAAACCAACTTAGGGAATTCAAACTAAAGTAATGCAAAACAAAGATAAAGGTGATGGAATAGAAGACTCCCCTCTAGACATGCTTCTAGTGATCCTTCTTGAGGGATCTTCTAAGGAGGTGGTCACGCCTTCATCAGGCCATACTTCCAAACACACCGAATTATCGTCAAAACGGACTACCCTGTCCAAAAAATTCTTCAAAAACCAGACCTAGCTAGGAGACTTTCATCTTGGTCCGTTAAGCTATCTAAATTCAGTATCAAGTACGAACCGCACGGCCCCATTAAGGCACAATGCTTGGTAGATTTCACAAATGACCTACAACACCAAGAACCCAAGCATGAATGGTGGACCATGCATGTTAACGGATCATCCAACACGAGAGGCGCCGACGTAGGCATCATCCTCGAAAGTCTAGGCGGTGTACTCATTGAACAATCCCTCAACTTCACTTTAAAAACTTCAAACAACCAGGCTAAATATGATGCCATCGTGGCAGGACTGCACCTCGCCTCGAAATGGAAGCCAAATGCCTTTTATGCAAAAGTAATTCCAAGCTCACCGTCAAACACCTCACTAGTGAGTACCAAGTAAAAGACGACCTCCTATCACAATACTACCACCTAGTAATGAACCTGGTGGCGAAACTAGAAGAGTTCAAGATCGAACATGTACCTAGAAGCGACAATGTCAGAGCCGACCTCCTGTCAAAACTTGCAAGCACGAAAAAGAAGGGTCGCTACAGGTCCCTGCTACAGCAAGTACTCACCACCTCATCCATACAAACACAAACGGAATGTTTCGAGGTCACCACTAAGGAGTCCTGGATGAGTCCTTTCATCACGTACCTCAAAAAAGGCAAAGTACCCGCCAACCAAGAGAGAGGATGGGTTAGGAAAGCGACAAGATACACGCTGATAGCTGGAGAACTCTACAGAAGAGGCTTCAGCAAACCCCTACTCAGGTGCATCACGAGCGACAAAGCATTCTACGTCATGCAGAAGATACATGAAGGCACCTACGGATACCACTCCGGCCCCAAAACAATGGCGGCACGAATCCTCCGGGCGGGATACTTTTGACCAACATTGGATCAAGACTGCACCAACTTTATCAAGAAATGCCAACCCTGTCAAAAGCACGGCCCCTGCCCCCATCTGCACTAAGAACAACTCCACCACATATCGCACCCTGGCCATTCTCCAAATGGGGAATGGATATAGTGAGACCCTTTACGCCCGGAAAGAGGCAAGTTAAGTTCCTCCTAGTCGTAGTCGACTATTTCTCCAAAATGGATTGAAGTGGAACCATTCACAAACATCACGGCCAAACAAGTCCAACGTTTCATTTGGAGAAACATCATTTGTAGGTACGGGATACCCCACACTATCATCACGGGCAATGGGCGACAATTAATTGACAAGGGCCTCGCAGAGTTCTACCAAACCTCAACATCTAACACATTATGAGCTCGGTTGAACACCCGCAAACTAACGGCCAAGCAGAAGCCGCGAACAAGGTCATCCTAAACCAGTTAAAGAAGAGACTCAATGTTACCAAAGGGAAATGGCCAAAAGAACTCACGAAAGTAATTTAGGCATACAGATGCACCCCCCAATCCTCAACCAAAGAAACCCCATACAGCCTGATTTATAGCACCGATGCAATGATACCTGTAGAAATCGAAGAACCATCCCTCCGCCAAATGCACTTCGAACCCGATCTCAACGAAGCATGCATGAACACGCACCTCGACCTACTTGTAGAAAGGAGAGAGCGGGCACACATCCAGGACGTGGCAACCAAACTTTGAGCAGCAAAAAAATACAACTCCAAACTCGACACCCGATCCTTCCACAAAAGGGGACTTGGTTTAGAGGATGGCAAGTAAAGCTAGGAAGCATGACGGCAAATTTTCACCAAATTGGGAGGGGTCTTTTCGCGTATTGCAAGAGGTAGGCAACGGCGCATATCGACTAGAACGACTATCAAGAGAACCAATTCCTAACACCTGGAACGTCTCCCACTTGAAATTTTATTTTAGTTAAATCATGTATTGACTCGACATTGTAATCAAAGATGTACTCTTTCCTAACCTGGCATTTTTTCCGTAAGGAGGGTTTTGGCCAGACAGGTTTTAACGAGGCATCTACCAGTAATGAAAGTTCAACTATTACAAGCACTTCTTTAACTAATTGCACAACCTCCCGGCCTCTAATCTAAGAGCCGCCGAACGATATCCAACAAAAACATCTCCCAGTCTCTAATCTAAGAGTTGTTGGTCGAGCGCAACTAGCTACCTCCCAGCCTCTAATCTAAGAGCCGCTGGTCGAACGTAACTAACTACCTCTTGTTTGGTCTAAGAGTCGCCAGTCCAAGACATAATAAAACTCTCAAACATCACTACCAGTAACAGTGAACAAAATAACGCAACCAGAAACATAGGAAACCACCTCATCCATTATAACACCAAGAATGCACAGAAATAATTAAAAATGAAAATAATTAGGCATCCGGCGACGAGCATTCGAGATTTTGCGCACCTACGTAACAAAGATCGTAAAACAATACAACGTACAATCACTCATTAAGCACTAATCGAACAGAAGGAAGTGAAACACATTTTTGTTTCATTAAAACCAGCAAGTCTTTACAAATATAACTACAATCTGCCAACAACAAAGTGGCACCCGAACGATGGTACCCAGATCTAACCAAAAAATAAAAAGCAAAAGTTCGGCGACCTCGCCCCAAGTAACTACAAACAAAAAGCAAAATGTTTGGCGACCTCGCCCCCAACAACCTAACTATTAATCAGCAACCTCGTCGTTAGCCTCCTTATCCACTTCCTCTGCATCCTCGGCATCCTCCTCACCATCCTCCCCCTCCGGCATCACCTCATCTGCATTGGCCAAGGGAGTCGTCACAACCGTCTCCTCATTCCCCACCATCATCACCTCTTGCTCAGCCATTAGGCGGCTAATCTCTGCGACATCTAGCATGTGATTATCATACACATCAAGACACAGAGACCTCCTTATATAAGAAGTTGGCTTGCCTCAAAGCCTTCTGGAAGTCGTTCACATGCTCAGAATAAACGGCCTACTGTAACCCATATATCTCGCTTGTCACTTCCTCTGCAGCCATCTCCTTCGCAGCAATAACCTAGTCCATTTCTACCTGTTTAGCCTTCAGCTTCTTCTCAGCACCATTAAGGCTTAGCTTCAATCTCTTTACCTTCGCTTCCAACTTCTTCTTTTCCTCAGCCCAAGACTGTTGGTCACTTTCTCTCAAACTCTTCAACGAAGCAATCTCCTCAGCCAATTTCTTTTTGTCCCCAGCACCCAGCTCCTCTTACAGCATAGTCGTCACCCTCCTACCCAACACGACTCCCCGGGCCAGATACTCATTCAACGCCCTCATCACCAACCCAGGATCAGCTGCCTTCACCATGCCCATCTCGACATCACTCATCTTGATCTCCACCCCCTTCCTCATCTAGATCTTACTTTTCTTGAACCCACCCAACTCCGGGTTACTCGACCCACTTGACCCCATTCCCCCGGTCTTAGCTAGAGCACGCAGCCTCTTCCTATCTTTCCCAACACCCTTCATTTTAGAAGGAGTCAGCCTATTCGCAGTAGCGGGACGATACGTATCCACAACTGGGCCAACTAGATTCGACGCTTGCGACTACCCCTCTGCCTTGGCCATGTTCCCCATCTTGTCACGAATCTTGGCGAAAAGATCAACCTCCCCACCCATCTTCTTCGCGTGATACGCCATTTCACCTACACAAAACAAAGTTCTTCAGATTAGTCCAACACCAGCAATAACCAAAAATGCAAGAAACATATCACAAATCTTTGGCAGGACTATCCGTCAAATAACAGCAAACAACCCATTTGCCAGAAACTCTAGTCGGCAACTTCTCAAGCACATCCACCACTCGCATATTGTCAGCGTCCAGCACGTCCTTAGAAATTGTGTCCAGACGAGCAGGTGCCTTAGTCCAATAAAACGGAAACTTAAGAAGCCTATTATCGTCATAATATAATAATTGCACGGTCGCCAGAATACACACGCGGAATAAACCATCTTTAAAATTCTTAAACGATTGAGTGAAACCGTCTAACAAACCAATCTTAGGACGGCTAATCACGAAAAGCCATGAGATTGGATCCCTTGGACGCATCAAATAGAAATACAAAAGATTATCGGGAGTTGGCATCAAATACAGCGCCTTGCAAATAAGCCTGAAAGCCTGAAGGCTCCCCCAACTATTCGGATGAAGTTGGGTAGGCGCCACGTTGATTTCCGCAATACCCCCATGGTGAACTCGTCAAAAGGCAACTGGACATGCAACTTCATAAACATGTATGCATAAACATAGAATAAATCATCTTCCAATCCCTCGCGACCGTGACACACAATCTCCACCCCCACTCACCCGTTCGATGGAAACGGCATTCATGTCGACTCCCCTCTCAAACAAATATATGTTATTCAACCAAGACCTAAGGAGCCTCGACCAACGATACTTCGAGAAACACTCCCTAACGCCCTCGGCCACCCAATTATATCCCTCCCTCTTCGGCCAAAGTGATTTTGCATGTTCATTGACTGTATCATCATGAACTTCTCTCTCCACCTCAATATGCAAGGATTCGGACGAAGTGCTAAGGAACTCTAACCTAAGACCCCAAAAACTAACTTCAGAATCACCGAAATTAGAACCATTAAAAGAAGTCGACATACCTCGGTACGCGACAGAAATGGAAGCACAAAAACCACAATACTTAGAGAAATCACAACAGAACTCCAGAAACCAAAATTGGGATTAAGAAGCAAATAAGCAAAACCATATTTAAAGACCATGTTCACGCCCCTTCATCTTCGCCCCAGAGTCTAGAAGCTCAAGGCCCAACCGCCAAAAAATGCCTCGAAAAACACACCCTGACAACACAAAGTAAAACCAACAATCATGTTCCTTCACTTGACACCCTGTCAACTGATAGTCACAGCGTTTCAATACACCTGACATCCTACCAACTAACACAAAGGACAGCCAAAACATAGCGGCCAAAGGCACCTGAAACATAGCGGCCACAGGCACACAAAACATAGCGGCCAAAGGCATACAAAACATAGCAGCCCAAGCTAAGGAAAGATAGCGGCCCAGAACTGACAAAACATAACGGCCAAAGCCAGCAAAGATAATGGCCCAGAACTGCCAAAACATATCGGCCAAAGCCATCAAAGATAGCAGCCCAGAACTGCCAAAACATATCGGCCAAAGCCATCAAAGATAGCAGCCCAGAACTGCCAAAACATATCGGCCAAAGCTAGCACAGATAGCGGCCCAGAACTACTAAAACATAGCGGCCAAAGGCTCGTGAAAGACAGTGGCACAGGCAGCAAAAGATAGCGGCCCCACCTCAACACAAAGAACACGTTCCCACTTAAGTTTATTACGTCACTACGCTTCTCTAGACTGGGAGGCTGATTTTCCAACCACACGACGGACCAGGGACAACCATACGTACCCTAGTAGGCAGCCATCGGCAACCCTAGGTCGCACACTCCACACCAGAGCTCTACATCCCTATCCCAACCACACTTAAGTATGCGACCTCAAGCAAACCTCTGGTCGTGTACTCTATGTCGAACACTACCTCTCACAACATACAGCCACCAACAACCACATGCACCGCGTACCCTATTCTAGATGTCCTCCCCTGCAGCATGTGACTACCAACAGTTCCCCAAATCACATGCTCTACACTAAACACTCCTCTCCAAACTACTTGCTCTACACTAAAGTCTGAGAAGTAAGCAACCTGAATCCAACTACCGCTTAGATAGTTAGGATAGACAAGAAGTACCCACCCATGGAGATCCTCATGACCGAATACCGAATAGCACCCACACAGAACTCACCCCCACAAGTATATGGTGAGCGGCACTGGAAGCCCACGAACGACTACCACCAACCTCAAAGGGTCTCCTGGTAATTTCTCTCCTGGATTTAGAAATGACCAAAAAAGGGAATATTGGGCTAAAAAGCCCATTTCAAGTAGGACCCACAGGTAAAAAGATATAAATAGCACATTGTTCTATGCATTGATTACGTATTAAATATTCTCTGAAACCACTGATATCATCAGCACTGACTTAGGTATCGGAGTGTCTTTTGCAGGCACACTTGTGTCGTCACCAGAACTTCATCCAACCACTCAACATCAGAGCCGTCCAGTAGACTTGTGGAGTACAACTTGGTCCCCTAAGAACAGTTTCTATGAGTTATGGATGAATGAGTACTTTAAATTCTAAAGCATGAATTAGGAGAATGAGCATCTATGAGATGGTGTTTGATAACAGGTGTGAATTTAATGTGTGATTTAGAATATGATAGATGTTGTTGATTTGAGAATTTCAAGGAGAAATTCTAAAGGATAAGTTTTTAGTGTGTGTAAGGGCATAAGGACTCACTATTAGAGGTATCCTGAAACTCCAATAATTATTCACACTCAGATAGAGCAGAATGGATTATGTCGTGAGGAGTAGCAGGAGGTCCTAGTCATTGGACTTGATCATGTTTTAGACATGAAGGGGACTTACCTTGTAAGTAGTTGGGTGATAACCCTTTTAGGCCGGATTCTACAGAGTTTGGAAACCACACACAAGTGCGAACCACCAAGAGGTCTGATGCCACTTACATAGATCCAGATAATTGAGTCTAGTGTCAACTATCTATTCAGTGTTGGTTTTGATTTAGTGATTTTGGTGAAGCATAAAGTTGATAATATGTTTATGAATGAATTGTATAATTCTTTTAATCACTTTAGCTTACCCTTTTATTGTTTTGTGTGCTTCCTTGGTTACTTCTTTTGCAATAATCACTTAATTATATGAGCAGAGGAAGATACATATGAGGATACTCACTCCTATCTTGGATAGCAGTGGGATGGCAACTGGTGTTAGTTTTAGCTCATGTTTTGTTTAGAGTTGAAAATCTTTTAACTCTATTTTTTGGGATGTTGTAAATATAGCTATCATTATTATAGTTATTTTGGATGACTGTATTAATACTCTATATTGACCTCCTTATATTATCTGCTTTGTATTATCATTATATATGATGTTTTGTTTAGTAGTATAACAACTATTAAATAGATGTTACACAGTCTTTCTTATAATTAAGCAAAAATATAAGTAATTTGTTTCGAGAAAATGATATACAAAAATATAGCTGCACAAATTCAATAAAAATTAATTTTATTCATTAATGCAAACGGCAAAACTTGCGAGAATACGAGATAATATTCAAATTCAAAGTGGCTTTTTACAATATATCATACAATTTTTTTTTTGGAAGCGGTGAGGTAAACACAGTATGTACAAATTAACACAAAATGTGTACCTATATACTCTCACCCTCACCCTCACCCTCTTCTCTCTAGCATTAAAGAAAATAATAAAACAAAGAAATAAAGAATTCAAGGCTATCCCGTTTCAACCTTGGATACTGTAGATTGCACCAAACCTCCAACACTGTTAAGTAGCTCCTCCTGGCACTCTCAAATAACATGTCCGTAACTGTAACATCCTGAACCTGCCATGCGGGTACCATGAAAACTACAAGAGTTAATTCCTCAGTCACTGACAGTATTTTTGTCAAGGGTGCCAAAGAACTCTTCAATCAAATTGGATGTAGGTAAGAAGTCTAAATCTGTACTTGGAGCAGGACATGTGTAATCATGATACCAGTCTTTAGTAACACAAGGATCCAACAAATAACCATGCTCCATCCCGTTGCAGGACAAATCAAGTTTTCCTTGCACACGCGGACTCTGATCACATTTAAATCCCTTAGCTTGCAAAGCAGAACTAGCATCACCAAAACCGTGAGAATGGCACGACGCCATATTGGCATCACACTCAAAGGACATACAGGAATCATCCTGGACAGCAATATCGTAGTTAAGAATCCTAGCACACCCATCGACATAATCGTCATGATTACTCAAAGACTCAACCTGTGAGTTCACCTTGCAATTTGATGATCTTTGATCAATCTCACTCTCTATCTCCGTCGTGTTTCCCATATCACGTCCAGTTAAACCAAGAACATTATCATCAGTTCCATCGTCACTGTTATCGTCTTCGTCAGAATAATTATCTTGATTTTCTACGTTGACATCTTCATCACCAAGAGATTCAATGGCAGAATCATCTGAATTTTCAAAACAAATAATTCCAGGGTTTCTTGTATTACATTCATCATCATCACTATCAATATCCAAAAACCTGGACCTGTTCTGAGTGGCCCTCCTCTGCAGCATAAAAACATTAAAATAGTAGCTGACTATTTCCATGCTGGTTCGAGAAGAAAAAGTGACTGACAAATGTTTCCAAAAGTTTCTACCCAATGATGCAGGATTGGTGTAGACAACCTCATGAAACATATCTTCTTCCTCTTCAGTCCAATGCTGTGCAACATCCTCTCCCATGTCACAAAATCCCAAGTTCACAAATTTCTCTTTCCCAAAAGTCTTCAACAAATTTTCACGTGCTTCCCTTACATGCTGTCTAACACATCTAATGGAGCCACGATCCAGGCAGTTACACTCTTTCCTGCCTTGTCCACACTCATTAGGTGAAGAATAAGAGCCAGAGTCATGCATTGAGAGCACAGAAATGCCATCGAGTCTCTCTTCATCTTCATCAACAGTATTGGCTGATACTAAGCCAGAGGAGGGACTGTCATAATTATATTTGCCCGCCCAAACAGGAATGATAGCTTGGTGATTTGGACCAATGGGAACTGATTTTCTAGGTGAGCAATCAAAGCCCAAATAATCATCATCCAAAGGAACAAATGCTTTCTGGGGAATATCAAATTCCAGACAATCTGACGAAGCAGATGATAATGATGTAGCCCCAGAACCAGTATCATCCTCACCAGAACAACTGCTGAAATGACCGCTGGTTTGAACATTCTTGTCACCAGCATACGGAGATCCCTTGGCAGCATTTATTTCAAGTGGGTCATACCATTGAATATTGTAAAAGTCATCTTCACCACCACCTATGTACCCAAATGAAGAATATTCTTTATAACGCATCCACTATCAGACAGTTTTCAATCAGGCAAATTACAGCCTAAATTATGTTTAAAAAATATGAAAATAAATTAAAACAAAAGCATGTACCTGTAATAACTGTCTTTGCAAAGGCCTTATTAGGTGTAACAATATCATCTAATGAAACCGGTTCATTGTTGCTTTCAAAACGTTTTGCTTTGTTCAAAGAAAGATCCTCAAGTTCATTAGCCTCAAGACACCTCTTATACCCCATTCTGATTCTGCTATGCAGTAATCAAAGGTTCGAATTAGAAAACAAATTTACCACAGAAATAAAGGCATTTCATGCACAAATGACATTGTATTCAGAGGGGAATGTTTGCACTAATGCTCAGAGTATATATGTTGAGATGGAAAGAAAAATATATCACAATTGTTAGCTAAGATTTGTGAACATTAACCATCTACAAATATGTTCACCACAAAAGATTGAGAGAATTGTTCCAATTTGAAAGAATCAATAACTAAAGCTAATAAGCAATATGAAGGAGCTAGAATTTCCATTACTGTCACCTGCCGATAGGTGTATCAAGCTCAATACATATCTCTACTTTTTTAATTTTCATCAAAAAAAAACTTAGAAGTACTTACTAAAATAATATATACGATGAAAACCACCAGTCATAGCATTTTATCATCAGCATTTCTTTAAACTTCGGCACAGAATTATATCACATTTACAGGACAAAGCATCATGTGCTAATCATTATCGTGAAATTACCACACTAAAGGCACAGCAGCATATGAAAAGGAAACTTACGTACAAATTAAATGAAAACAAATGAATTTTAAGCCTAAGGAAATACATAACGACAATAAAGCAGGGATGAAACAAATCATTCTCACCTTGTTAATTATTTCAAATTCAAACTCAAGACCACCGGACAACGCAGCACTTGGGAGAACAGTTTAGGGTCAAACGAAAATCAAAAGCCTAATTGGATGCGGAATTACACAGAAAACGTCGTCACTTGATGCCAAAAGGCGTATCCCCCAATTAAATTTCACCAATTACAATAGGAACAGATTGTATTTCAAACCTAACCGTAGATTCTTGACTCTCTCCGAATATTATTAAATTGAAAACAATTCGACTACTACAATTTCGTCGGGTATGAGAAGCAATCGAACCCCTCAAGTAATTTACAGAAAAACGCACCAGAAATTGAAATATCAGAAAACCCTAAAATTGACCGGTTCGAAACCCTAGACTCGTCAACAAGTTCAGAAATTATCTCGAATTGGGAGGAAATACCAAGCGAATAAGAACCAAAACCAGTAGTTTTGGGAAATACACAAGGAAATACAGCGATCGTGTGACCTTAAAAAAACTAATCGAAACCCTAACCCTAGACCACGACAGGGATTGATAAAAGGGTCGCAATTTCGGAATCAAACGGAAGAAGGTTTCGGGAATTAAACGAAATAGGTATTCGATTGAAGAATTAGAAGCAATAATTAAAAGGAAATGGAAGATCGAAAGGGAGAAGATCGAAGGAAGACGGCGACGAAGAGCCAGGTACGGTTCGTGCTTTTCATTACGACATGGTCGGATATGAATGTCGGGCTGAAATACTCTCTTGGGTTGGGCCTCAAACAACCGAGCCGCAAAAACTGCCCAGTATTAAACTCTAATTACACCCCTTTTCCTTAGAGGAAAAAGAAAAAATTCAAAAGGTCAGAATTGTTATAAAAATTTATTTTAGATTTTCTTTTTGAAAACTTGATTAATTGGTGAAAACAATTATTTGTATACTCAAGGAATAAGGTAATTAAAGTGGAGGGTGAGATTTTCTTTTAAGAAGATTTTCTTTACACAACAGTATATATTATATTCGTATAATATTTTTTTATTCATCCAATTATTTATTTTATTTTTTATCTCTATTTTTTTTTGATAAAAAATCAACTCCGTACTATAAACTAAGAAATTGTCTCGGAACGGAAAATAATTGAACAATAACCCCAAAAAAAATCTTTATACTTTTTAATTTTATTTAGTTTCAAAATAATACATATGTAACATTCCAATTTCAGTAGCTTAAAGCTAATAAAAATAGGGAGTTTCATCATAGTTCCAAAACAGATAATTCAGTATACACAATATATTGATACAGTCTTACAAAAGATATGACTATAAAAATATATCACTTATACACTGAAACTAAACTAATAAACTCTATACTTAAACTGACCACTGCTAAAGCTCCCACTGAAAACCTCCTCCTCAGCCCTAAAACGATGGCTCTTCATCCTCCAAAAGTGTCTTTGACACTGCAACCACATCTGCTCCCACCGAATAGGTGATCATCGCAAAAGGAAACATACAGCACAAGACAGGAACACAAAAAGCAAGGGTAAGCTAATATGATTAAAGGAATCATGCAGTTCAATTATAAACAGAAATCATGCAATCTTTCTCTTTATCACCAGAATCATATAGACCACCACAACACATATACATGACTATAGACTCAATATCCGGATTATGTAAGCGACATCGGATCTCTTGGTGGCTTGCACCTGTGACGGTTCTCAAACTCTCCAGAGTTTGGACACAAAGGGTTATCACTCAACCACTCCCAAGGTAAGTCCCCTTCACGTCTGTGACTGAATCGGGTCCACAGACTAGGACCTCCTGCTACTCCTCCTGACATAATCCATTATGCTTTACATGAGCCTTAATGGTTATAGGAGCGTCAGGATACCAACAAAAACTTAGTCTTTATGTCTTTACATACACTAAAACATTCCTCTTAGAATTTCCCTTGAAATCCTAGTTCAACACTTCTTCTCATATTCTAACTTCATGCAATTTCACCACACATATTATCAGTCATAACAATTTATGCATATCGTAACTAAGTTCACATTTTAACATTTAAACATAGCTTCATCCATTAGAAACAGAGAAATAACACTCAGCTACAGAGGTTCTCGCCCAAGTTGGAAGGTCTCGCCCAGGCGAAAGGGCTCTCTCGCTTAGGCGGGTCATTCTCGCCTGAGCGAGACTCGAAACAGAGAACAACCCAAACTCTGCTGGGCGAATTCTCGCTCAGGCTAAGCTGTCTCGCTTAGACGAGAGTGACTCTCGCTCAAGCGAGACTGGCTCGCCTAGGCGAGATCTCGCACAGAAACAGGGGATAAGTTTCTGGTGTTTTCGCTCAGGCGAGAGCTGCTCGCTTAGGCAAAAATACCAAATTCCCAATCTATTCTCACATGCAACAGTAAAGAAATCTAGCACAATCCAAGCATACACTCAATTACACAGTTCAAGCACTCATACAACAATCAATCATGCAATTCAAAGTCATCAGAATAATTTCTATACGAATTCAAGTAAAACAGTTAGCTTCCCTTACTTGTTATCCTGTTTAGACAGTTTTATAAACGTCAACGCCTTAAAAATGTCAACACCTCTAACTCTACAGGATGCTCTATCTACACATAGAAACATCACAAGAACGATCAGGACATACCGTTATGATCACTGATCAGCAGAGACTCGTACTGATGATTAAAACGTCGCATGCAAGCGGAAAAGGGCTTGCATGCAACAAAAAATAGAAAAAGACTAAAAAGAGAGAGAAAACTTAATTTACGCGAACGGAGAAACTGATCGGTCCAATTTGAAGAGCTCGCCGAGAGGATCAATCCTACGGTCTCGGTTCTTCAATCAGACGACCAAAGAGACAGAACCTCTAGAGAGAAGTCAGAAGACTCTAGAAAAGTAATTTCTAGAGAGATCGTATGTTTTAAAGTAATGAAACTTGTTTATAACAATTCTATTTATACTAAAACCTTTTCATATTAAAATAATCGAGTCTTACTATTTTTAAATCACTATCATTTTTAAAACATCATTTTATAGGACCTTACAAAAATATATATATAAAAGAGCCATAAATCCTAAGGGACAACTTATTGGTGTTTGTTCACCCTCAAAAATTAATGACAAGGAATTAACATTCTTACTCTTATGGTAACTGTAATTTAAAACATTTCTGACACTATTTATCATTTAACGTTATCCTTTTTTTTTGTAGTAACATCAATTAAACCCTATTAAAATGATTTTGTCATAATTTTAGCTCTCCTACATATTTTTATTTCCACGTAATTTTACAGATAATTAATTTCTGGTTGATTTTGAAACTCGCAAGGAATTTTTAACGAATTTATCTACAATAAATGTAGATTTGTTTTTCATAGCAACGTCCGTGAATTTCCGTGAAAAAAAATACACAGGTAATTTTCTTACGATATATCCATAGGTAATTTTATATATAGATAAAGAAAATGCAGCATACAGATCTAGCAGAGGAAAATATATAGAAAATTTCCGTAACTAAATACCAGGTTTTTTAGTGAGAGAAAAATTGTAGATTAACCCGTAGAAAAACTTTACAAAAGGATTTTAGACAAACCACAAATATTCATATAAATTCTTTTTTAAAATAATAGATACAGAACTTTGAAATTTTCAATATACATATTCTTCTGTTGCAATATACTAATAATTTTATTTAGATTGTGGAATATTAATACAATATTATTATTTGCGTCGGTGGAAAATTTTCAATAGTCTTCCAAAAAGAAAAATACGTAAGAATACTAAACCTAACAAATTGATTAGACAGATAAAGGTGGCGAAAAAGTCAACCTATATTTAAACGGGTTAATTATGTTTTTCTCCCTCACCTATTGCTAATTTTTGGTTTTAGTTCCTCACCTAACGTTTGCACTATTTCAATCCTTGACGTTTTGAATTGGATGGAATTAGTCCTCAATTTTAAACTCCGTTAATTTCAATTGATACCTGTCAAATAGAATGGCACGGATCCGGTTCTCAGTTGACTTAAAAGTGACAAAAATCAACACGTGGGCTCCACCACCTTATGCATTCACGGATGGCCTTAATGGAAAGAGAAAAGAGAGAGAAAGATTCTAAAAGAAGTGGGATAATACCCACACATTCAACACTTCACCATAGTACACATGCAGACCACAACTTCACCTGAAATAAAATAAGGAAGAAAGAGAAAAGAATTATAAGAACCCACTCTCCTCCCACAAAGTGAAGAAAACTAAACCAACCCATGCAATTCTCCAATAACAAAACCAAATCATACTGCCCGAAAGGAATCCGTGAATTCCATTGCACCCCATGAACATGCCCTCTGCAGTTTATTATAAAAGGTAAGCCAAAAGAGGAAAAAAAATAAAATAAAAGAACCACCGCATGAACCCATGCAAACCAAATCATACTGCTGCACCATGAACCCACTTCTGCACCATGAACCCGCTGCTGCACCGTGTATATTCATGAACACTACACGTCACCGAGTCGCCGGCAGCCACTCCTCCGGAAATGCAGCCCTCACACAGGCAGCCACCATCCACGTCTGCACCAACTCTGCAAGGTTCCTCTCCAGCAGTTGCAGCCCCAAGTGTTCTGTGGTTCTTCTTTTGATTCATACATGTTTTGTGTTGTGGCAGGTGCTAAGCTTTAAAGGAGGGACAAAAAATAACCTCAACCTCCTCCTCCAAACTCCTAGTGGACCCCACCAATTCCTCCTCCTCCACCTCCTTCTGAAACCACTCCCGACTCTTCTTCCCGTAGTGCTCCCTCCCACCCAATCCCTCCTCCTCTATCCTCCTCGACATGAACCCAATCATCTCGTCCCGCTCCCCCACCTCCTTCTCCGCATGCGCCACGCACTCCTCCAGCTCCGCCACGCGCCCCGCAGGCGCGCGATCTGCTGCACTAGACGCTTCTCCTCCGCCTGCCACGCGTTCCGGTGCAACGTGAAGATCTCCACCACTCGAGCGTTCGCCTTCAAGTCCTCCTGCGGCCGCGACTTCATCTGGCGCAGCTCCTCCGCCGCCTCCACCGCCCGCAGCGATAGCATGCGCACCTTTCCCTGTAGCGCCGGCACCGAGTTGTTTGCCAGCGTCGCCAGAAACATGGAGAAGCTGAGCCCTAAATACGAACGCCGGCGAACATTTTACGAACAAATTATGATTATAAATCGGTTTATGCCAACGCCGGCGAGGCACGCCTATGGTGGGTGTTGTGGTGGTTGTCTGTGGTGGCCATATACTTTGAAGAAGAAGGCAAACCCTCACACGTTATCAAAAAATAATCATATGCAAAAAAAATTTAAGTTAACTGAGAATCGGATCCGTGCCATTCCGTTTGACAGGTGTCAATTGAAATTAACGGAGTTTAAAATTGAGGACTAATTCCATCCAATTCAAAACGTCAAGGACTGAAATAGTGCAAACGTTAGGTGAGAGACTACAACCAAAAATTAGCAGTAGGTGAGGGACGAAAAACATAATTAACCCTTAAACGGGTTTGAAAGTAGATAATAGATAAAATTAATGTCTTGGATATAAAGATGACAAAATCACTTCCTGGGAAACTCAAGAGGATTTAATTGTAATGTGTGCAGCAGGTCTTACGTTCACACTTTTAGACGTGTAAGCCTCGCTTTCTTTTTAAGGATGAGTTTTAATATTTCATCTTAATTTTTAAAGTAAAATTTTATGTTTATTTTTATTCCAAATTTAATGGATATAAAATTTCTGTCTTATATTCATCTTTATTGAATAACAAATATATTTGTATTCATACTTATATTATTTTTTTCATCATTTTAATATTAATTAATTAATTATTTTTCTTTTATAGAGAAGTAAAAATTCCCAAAGTTACCCTAAATGAAACACAATATTATAAAAAAAAAAGACGTACACACTATTATAAAAAAACGTATTTTAAGTTGGCAAATATTTTAAATTATTTTTCTTATTTTCTCTAAACATAATAAAATGTCATTTTTTCGTACACCAATAAATATTATAATACACTATTGCAATAAAATCGTATGGAGAATAAATATTAACGTAATAATAATTTTTAGATTTAAATATAAATATTTCATTCTTGAAATTTCAATTATGTACGATGGTGTTGTAAACAAAATTTATCACAATAACATATGAAACATTTTTTTACAAATGTGGTAGTAAAGTTAAAATAGAATGAGTTAGAAAATAAATTGATCATATAAAAAATTATAAAAATAAAAAAGATAAAAATATTAAAAAGAAGTAAAAAAAATAGGATGAAAAGTACTATAAATATATGAAAAAATAAAGAAAATCAATTCTTACCTTAAGTGAAAGATTTACGCAAATAAACACTTAAAATTCGAAATCAAACATTCTTATGAAAAAATATAAAAATATAAAATAAATAATCAAATGTAAGATATAAAATCTATTTGATTAATTAAAATTTATAATACACCACATGAGCATAAAAGAAAGAAAAATACATAATCAATATTATGATAAAAGAAATGATATTTTGGAAATATGAGTGAAATTAATGAATATGAAAATTTATATATATATATATATATATATATATATATATATATATATTCTTGTAGTAAATACGATTATAGTGTATCATAAAATATTACACCATAGTAAAAATAATTATGAACATATTATGTCAGAAATCTCATTAAATCTGATAATTGATATACACGTCTAGAAACAATAAATTAAATGGTGTATAATCTATTAATCAATAATATTGCTAAAACATAATTTGTCAAACAATGATATATTAATTAATTACCTTAACTATCGACATCGAAGCATGCCTATAAATATGAAGGATTCATATGTTCTTTCTGACTTAAGCGTTGAACAATGTGACATGTGGATCTTCCTTTGATTTTATTCATAGATCAATGATCTTGTCTATCCATGTTACCTTAGGAGACTCACACTTTTTTCTAGTAAGAACATTAACCGCCACCATGGGGCTCACAAAAACTCTTTTCATGCCCCTTTGAAGTATCAAATAAAAGACTAACTATGATGAATGAGGTTATTGAACTATTTATTTTAGAAATTTGGGAATATCTTGTGTTTTTTGTTTTTCTTACTTGTATTATACGAAGTACAATGCAAGAACTAAGATGTACTAGTAGGTCGAGGAGGAGGACACCCCGACCTACATGTCAGCATGAATTAGAGAGTCAATGACACCTTGTGACCAACATTATAATAGGAGATACGACACTCAAATATCCACGTACGCAGCATAATAAACCACAACCAAATAATAGCGGATTAAAGGTAATTAAGTTGGGAAATCCTAAAACAAGGTATAGACCCCAAGCCCAAGAAACAAGGCCCATGTAGGTACTATATATAGTCATTGTTCACGATGTATGCCAACATATACATTTGTTACTAAATTCCTATTCACAACAAGTGATTGGAGTATCTTTGTGTGCTCTCATGTTGAGGACATCCAGTTCAACTGGAAGAGGACGCATCAACATAGCGATGCTAAGAACATGTCAACTTGAAGAGTGAGAAGGCTAGTGGACACGTGTGATTGCGGGTACATCTCAGTCTAGTAAGAACATTTGGCACCACCATGGACTAAGTTGCATCTTTATACATGGTGTTCACAAGAAACATGGCGAGTAACAGACGTGAAGTGCTCGTAGTTACTCACCATGTTTCAAATCAGATGGCGATGATTGTGGAATTGTAGATGAAGTTAATTGAGTTGAAAAAACACAGTGTTGAGGAGATGGAAACATCGAAGGCAGGAAACACCAAGATGAAGAGGAAGTTGAGGGAATATGAGGCATAAAGGGGGAGGAAACCAACCTTGGCCAAGTAAGACAAATATAATGTCCCTACCTTGGAACATATAAGAGAGTACACATATGACAAACCAACACACCAATGGTACAACTAACACTTTTATAATGCTTGTTAGGAGACACACGTTTATGGATGGTATCATGGAAACACCCCTCCCACCAAACTAGAAGACATTTACTATTGATATACATGATGGCACAACTGACCTTGATGAGCATATATATAAGTCTACTTTACTTAAGTCAACCTGCATACCATTAACAAAGCGGTTCTATACAGAGTGTTCCCCACTTCTCTTAATGGCACAACTCTCAGTTGGTTCACAAACCTCTTGCCTTTCTCTATAAATTGTTTTGAAACGCTCATCACCCATTTTGGGATTCAGTTCCCCACGAGCAGGCCTCATCATCTCATATCTATATCCCTGGTTAACATACAATATGAGAAAGGAGAATCATTGCGAACATTCATTGAATGATTTGGCAAGATAGCCCTTAGCATAAAAAACCTCAATCCTGAGGTTGCTCTTCATAACTAATGACAACATTGCAGACATGCCCTTCGTTGATAGCTTGTGTAAGAGGCCTAATGTGGATATGGACGAATTGCGGCAGAGAATCGCCAAATACATGCAGTTGAAGGAGTTAAAGGAGTTAAAAGTGTTCAAGAACAAAACCAAGGCTGATAGTAGTACCTTAAAAAAGAACATGAGAAGGATGGAACCCACAAGGGAGTGCCTCAGCTTCTACCATCAAAGGCACCCTAGTTCGCTATATACACCTTGTCGCTAAATGCTCCCAGATCTCGAGTCTTGGAGAAAGCCTTACATATCGACCTCTTTGTCACTCTAGGAAAGGCAAACAACCTTCTAACACAAATACTAATTGCCAATGCTAACTTCAGCCACACCAAAAGAGTGCCCACACTCAAAGATAAGATAGAGGAACTTAAAGATATGTTATTTGAATGATATTATTACACTATTTATTTTAGAAATTTGGAAATATCTTGTGTGTGTTTTTTTGTTACTTGTATTGTATGAAGTACAACACAAGAACTAAGATGTACTAGTAGGCTAAGAATAAGGACACCGCGATCTACATGTCAACATGAATCAGAGGGCCAAGGACACCTCAGCCAACATTACAGTGGGATAAGACACTCAAATATCCACGTAGGTAGCACCATAAACCAAAACCAAATAATAGTGAATTAATTATAATTAAGCAAATGAGGAAACCTTGAAACAAGGCAAACCTATAAACCCTAGGCCTAGGAAACAATGCCCATGTAGGTATTATAAATAGTCATTGTTAACGAGGTATGTCAATATATTCATTTATTACTAGATTCCTATTAACAACGAATTATTGACTTGAATGTTGGAGTATCTTTACAGGCTCCCTCGTCGAGGACATCCAAGTCACACTGGAAGAGGACATATCGACATGAAGAGTAAGATGGCTAGTGGACATGTGTGATTTCAAGTACATCTTGGTTCACCAAGAACATAAGACAAAAACAAAAGTAAACATAAAATTATTTGTTATTCTAATTGCAACCTGATTATCTGCATGAGACTCTGTTAGCTCATTTTTCTTTATATGTATATGTGTTAGTATTTTTCTAATCTTAATTGTTTGATTACCATATGATCTTGGTCTACATATTTTGTCTTTATACTAACTTGTTTAATTTATGAAAAAAATTTCTAATAAAATAATTATGGTTAATCACACGCTTTTATATTCTATTGTTATTTCCGTACAAAATTATATATTACATAGTTTGTGTGTTCTATTTTGTGCTCTTCATTTATAATTTTTTATCAAACGGGATAGAAGTATAAACCCCTACCAATTAAGGTAGAAGTATAAATCCCTACCAACCAAGGTAGAAGTACCTAAGGCCATCTACATTTGGAATATCATATACATGTTGTCAATATGAAAATCCATATAATTTTCAATGGCAAATTCAGGTACACTTACGGAATCTATTTTATCATGAATTGGGGTATGGGTTCATTAGGGATTAATAGAAATTTTGGGATTAATTTGATACTATTGAGCATAAACCAGTTCATGGTGAGTATTTTATTAGAAGAATCTATCTAACATCTTCTATCACCAATATCTCAAGATTCATTTTCTGAAGTCATTAAATTTACTTTTTTGATATTTGACCATGAACTAATAATAGAATTCTATTCACCACTCTTCTTTATGCCCCAAGATTTGAGATATGCTTACTATTTTTATTTTTAACTTCGTCAGATAGAGACCTTAAATGCTACCCACAAGGTTTACCTTTAAATTAAGGTACATTAAGTTAAATAGAATCGTTATTCAACACTTGTGTGTGTAAGAGAGAGATCTAACTTGAGCATCAGAGAATCTTTTGTAAGTGGAATTTCCTCTGGTTTTATTCACATATCAAAAATCCAGTCTATCCACATCCCTTTGGAGGACCCACACTCTTTTTCGGTAAAAACATATGTGTGTGTGTGTATATATATTAGGACAAGGATGAGAACAAGGATGAATATTGGGACGAATATAGAAATGGGAACGAGACAAATATATACACACACAAAGATTTTTTTCAAAACGGTAATAAATTTGAACAATGCTTACAAAGACGAGTTATTTTTCATCCCTCTTTCACTACAAGAAAATGTCTTATTAGCAACCAATTTTAGTGACCAAAAGTTATTAGCCACTATAGCGATCCATTTAGGTACCAATTTACAAAATAAAAAATTATTGGTTACTAAAATAGTCATTATTATAAATAAAAAATTATAATTGGTCGCTAATTTGGTCACTAATTAATTAGAGACTAATTTAGAAATAAATTCCTTTGGTAGTAAAAACCTTGGTAGTTAATGTTTAATGGATAATTTCTTTTGGTAACTAAAACTTTGGTAGCTAAATTTTAGAAACCAATTTAGAAATCGGTTATGATTTTTTATTCATAATAGTGCCTATTTTAGTAACCAATATTTTTTAATTTTTTAAATTGGTATCTAAATTAGTCACTACAGTGACTAATAACTTTTGGTCACTAAAATTGGTTATTAATAAAACATTTTCTTATAGTATTTGTAATATTTATATTTTTACATTATTATATACTCTAAAGAATATGTATTAAAGTTTTTTTCGTTTCATAAGATAATTGTAAGATTTGAGGAATTTAAATAATTAAATAAATAATTATTTAATAAATGCGGGTAGTGGGAGTATTTATGGCATTTAATACTTTGAGTTATGACGTGGAATAGTACTAGCTTAAGTGGTTGAGAGTACTTAGTCATGTTGAAAGAACTTAGGTTTGAGTCCTGTGTAGCTCAAGTGGAGTTATGATGTGTATGCATGTATAGAAATTTTCAAGAAACACGAATTGGCTTGATGGTTGTGCATTGGATTGGTAATTACATGGTGGTGAGTTCAAACCTTGGTTAGAGTGAATTCATAACATGTTATTTTTTTATGCCTTGGGAAAGAATTTGAGAATATGAAGAGTTGAATGTAAGTACTATGAACCTGGATGCAGACAAGAAAATTGAGTGAGGAGAGTTTGAGACAGCTAGAAGAAGGACTCAATAGAGTGCAGAATCGTGTTTTTACATCGCCTTATAGGCCTCGGTTATTGCGGAATCGAAGCCTATAAGGACGCGGTGGCATTTTTGAAAATTTTCGAACTCTTTTGCCTCGGGTCCCAATCCAACCGAAGCCTATAAGGGCTTTTATGCTTCGGTTATCACTCAACCGAGGCCTATAACATGTCAGAGTTCTCCAAATTTTCAAAATTGCCATTAACAGCAGAGGCTTTGACCTCGGGTGGAATAGGACCGAGGCCTATTCCACTTTATGCCTCAGTTATTAATTGAACCGAGGCCATATCCCTTATTTAGGGTTTCAAATTCGTGAACCCAACACTGTTCATCTTCATCCCAAACTCGAAGTTGTTGTCCCTCTCTACGCGAACTCCACCACACTCCGTCGCACCATTGTGCCACCGTCCACCACAACCACCATTGTTCTCCGATGAAGGTTGTCACTGCTCTATGCCACTTTGTTGCGACGTTGTGGCTATACGTCAATGGTGCAGGAAGGTGGGTTCGTTCCAGCAAGTTCGTGTTCGTGGCGGAGAAGAATGAGGTCCTACGCAGTTCAGGGGTTGTTGCCGCAATGGTCTGATGCGGTTGCTCCGATGAAGGTTCGAAGGTGCTGCTGTGGAGGAACTCTGGTTCGTTCCAGTGCCTCACTCGTGCTTTAGGGTTTCATGTTGGTGGCAGATGACTCGCATTCTTCTGTTAGGCGCGATATGGATTACTTTTGCGTTGAAGATGGAGGCAACGTAGTGATCTCTCACGATTAGGGTTTCAAACGGTGGTGAGGTTTGCTGTAGTGGAGTTCGTGGCGAAATGGTGGTGAGGTTCGTTTGCGGCGAACAGTGGTGAGGTTCGCTACGGTGAATCTCTAAAAATTTAGAGACTCTATGGCCTCGGTTTCTAGGATAACCGAAGCATAAACGTGGATCTATGGCCTCGCCCCAATATGCTTCGGTTCGAGAACCGGTGCAGAACATAAAAAACAACTGCTGCCAAAAGCCCTTCCTGCACTGGTGTGGGGTTCAACGTGGGAGCAAAGAAGAAGGATATTGAAGCACTTTTAACAAGATTTCCAGGTTAGGGGAAGCTGAATTTGTTCTTTTCTCTTTTATGGTTTGAAATTAGCATTTGGTCTCATTCCTTTGTTGTTTTGGTGATTGATGGATGAAGTTTAATGCTTACATATTATGAGTATGGTTGTGTCGTTTGTTTCTTATTTATGTGATTCGATGGTGTGTGTTATGTTTTTCGTTTTGGGCTGGTGCGTGGTGAGTCTTCTCTTTTCTCATATTTCTCTAAATTTTATGAGTGCATAGTATTTTCTGTGTGGGTATAAATTATAGGGCTTGGTATACACTAGGTTTCGTGGGGATGTTGGTAAAGGTTTCGAACGAACTTCTAGTGATTTAGTATGGAGGCATTACACTCGCATTTCTGATGTTGATGGTGGAATAAGGGTGCGCAAGTTGTAACGCAAATCTGTGAATGGTGAGAGAGTGGCTGACGGGAAAGTTTATGGACGTCAACGACAATGTTTCGAGGCCCGCAATTTGTTGTTATGTCTTCTATAGTGGAATGGGTTGGAAGAGTGAAAATGACTGTTGTAGGGGTCGTGAGTGTTGTTGTGGTCTTTTCGCATGGTTACGTTATGATTCCAATTCGCATGAAGTATTTATGTATCAGTGGACTGCGGGGTACAGTCCTCGTTACCCATTCCTCACTATATTATCATCTTGGCGCTTTGGCGAAGAAGAACCCTAGGTCTGCTGGTGTTGTTCCTCATTCTTGTGCACGTCGTGGTTACATTATGTGCCGTCTGCATGCACTTTTGTGGGTTCTGTTCACACACGCACACACACACACAACACACACACACAACACACATTGGAATTTATGCTCCTTGAGTGTTGGTTCATTTGGACATATGTTTTGGAGATGCATAAACCAGTAATTTTGCATTACTGGTGTAGCGTTTGGCAGTGTGGATTGAACTGCCAAGCAATAGCTACCAACAAGTGGTCTGGAACCAAACAGCGTTAGGCGACGTGTGTGATGCATTAGGCGGTTTGGGGTGCTGAATTGGACTGTGAGGATAATTCTACATGGCTTGGATAAAGGTCTTGATGTGATACTTTGCTGGGGGCCAAATTATGAGTGTAACTTGTATTGGGGTAACACGTGGCCACTTGATGTTGTAGCCTGGTGGTTTTGGAAGTCCAGTGGAGTGTGCGAGATTATGGCTCGTACGGCGGGGTTCTAGAAGATTGCCCTCTTTAGTATAACTAATTGAGTTTGGTAGTCTGGGGACAACTATGGATTGCAGTTCGTTTTGGGAAACTCCATTTGGTGTCACGGATTGTGGTCGTGGCAATTTATTCCCGTGTGTGGACTATTAGGTGGTGGCCTATAGTCGGAGGGGCGAGTAGACACTCGTGCAGCAAAGACCGATCAGTGTACTCATCAAAGGGTGTAGAATCAAGAGGCGTCCAACATAAAGTTTGAAAGTTGAGGAATTAAGGATTTGGGGCTAACATGGGGCATAGTTTTGAATTGTTTTATTACTTATGTTGTGACTATCTTTCTTGTACTTGAGCTCACCTTATCTGTGTGTGTTTGGCGATAATCATGTAACTTGTTACATGGGAGCAAATGTGGATGCAAGTGAGCACATGAATGCTTAGAGACGGAGTGAGGCCAACTATGGGAGGTTTTATATTAGTTTTCTTCATGGAAGTTTAAGGACTATTTTGTAATGATTTTATAAGTAGTTGATATTTGTAATAATTGAACACCGTGGACTTGTGTTATAATTGGTGCGTTGAACTAAATGTTTTAAATTTTTTCATGTTTTGGAAAAATACTTAATAATAAATGCGTGTTACTATTATTTTTTTTTTGTTAAGTAATTTTCGTTTAGGACATTACAATAATTACTTTTATTTTTTATAATTATTTTACTTTTTAATATTTCATTATTATTGTCAAAATTATAAGACGATGAGTTTATGGGTCTTTATCTTTATATAATATTTAACTGTTTTATTTTTACTCAAAATATAACTTAGACTCTTACTTAAATTTTCATAAATTTCCGAACTCTTCTTCTGAAATCTCACCATGGTTATTGTCCTTGCAATATATGTAAAAGACTGTAGTAACCGAAATATTAGAAAACATAATCATAGCAATGGAATAAGAACCTATCAAAATCATCACCCAATTCAACACCCTAGCTATCCAACTTTCCTTAAATCCATCATAACCACTCGTAATTTCATGGATGGCTGACTTTCTTCATCTATTTTATTTGTCACAAGAAAATATTTCTGTGTCCTTTGTCAAGAAAAATATTTGTGTAGCTTTAATAAATTTGGACACTAAATACTTTATAATTTAATTTAAAAATAAAACATTAAGATAATTTAAGAATGAAAAACATAATAAACCTAAAATATAAATAAAAAATGTTTTAATATATAAATTGGGCATCCATATATTTTACAACATTTATAATCTGACAATATTATTTACTCTAAACAAATATGTACTATTTTTTTTCTTAATTTTGTAATTTAATTTTTTAAATTATGTCTTTAGTCTCTATTTTCGTTTAAAAATATCGATTTGGTTCATCTATTTCTGTAAGTTTCAATTAGGTTTCCATTTTTGAAAAATAATATCAAAATCATGCTTTTTTTTTCGTTAAATTGGATTAAACGACGTTAAGGAAATAGTGAGTATGCATGATTATGTCTTTCTAAACAGTGACTAGGCAAAAATAATTCAAATGAATTATTGATATGGATTATTGTCTTTTATAATTAAACATATTTTAGGGTTTTTTTTATTAAGAACATACATTGGGGATTCTACGAAATTGGGGTTTCCTATTTGAAGGGAAATGGGGATTGAAGACTCATACAAGAGTCACAATACCAACTTGCGAAAAACTCGAAATCAACACCAGCCACCAACCATTATTAAACAACAAAACAAAACTCAACCATGAATCTTCTTCTTTAAAGACCCCCTTTTTCGCTTTCTCCAAACCAGCCAAGCTTTATTCAACTACGACCTAAAAAAACTAAATATTAAAAACAAAATACCTAGAAGGAGCAATTCACAGTAAAACAAGAGAATGTCAGCTTTGATATTAACGACTTTGGGAGCTACATTCTTCCCCAAGTTCTTAAGGGTTGAAGGGGATCGAGAGAAAACAAGGGTGGAAGAAATAGAGTGATTGATGGCTCGCGTGAAGCACCAATCTCTACCTCGTATTGGCAAGACGACTAATTTTGCTCTCATGGTGATGTGATGGTCAAGGATTGCAAGAAACCTTTGGAGTAAAACCCTAAAAAAAAGAAAAAGATAAAGATGATTCTAAAATATTATTTGTGAGTTTCATTTGCCTGGTCACTCTTTAAGAAGACATATTCGTCTACTCACTGTTCCATTAACGCCATTTAATCCAAATTAACAAAAAAGACATGATTGATAATTGATACTTATAAAAATAGAAGATCAAATTAATATTTTCGAACGAAAATAGAACCAAAAATATAATTTAACCTTTTTTCTTTTTTATAATTATTTTAACTTTTTTATTATTTTGTTATTTAATATTCATATAATTATAGTTTTTTATATTTAACATTGGAGAAAAAAAATCATTTTCTATATTTAATATTTGATAACATTTTTTTGTAATTTTTATATTTTATAAAAGACCATATATATAATTCACATTTAAAATAATATAAAAATGAATCCGATCAGTGATAGGTGATAAACTGTGAATAAAACAAAAAAAAATCATATCTTAACATAAAAATGACAATGAGCACAAATTTTTATTTGGAGACCAGATACTCAAACACACACCCCATACTGTCTCCTTTCTTTTTTTTTCACGATAGTTTTTTCTTTTTTCCTAATAGATTGTATACAAAAGATAAAATTTGATCCTGTGGAACTTTATGAACAAAAATAGATTCATACAGGGTCTAAGAGAAAACCTCATCCCCACTCGCATCCATTACAGAGAGATTTCATAACAAACAAATTTCACTTCAACATCAGACCCATAGCTCAAACAACCTGCGAGATTTTCCCATCATCATGGAAGGGCAAGCTAACATAGTCCTTTCCAAATTCCTCTGCAATCTCAACGTTATTTGCCTTGCAGTATATGTACAAGACTGTAGTAACAGCAATCTGAGAAAGCATAAGCATAGCCTGGAAATAAGAACCAAACAGAATCACCACCCAATTCAACACCGCAGCAACCCAACTTTCTGTAGATCCATGATAACCCCTCGTCACAAAAAGGTAGTTCCACGTAAAGATGAAGGCGAAGAATCCATAGAAGAAGATACAAGATAGGGCCACTCCTTTCATTCCCTTGATCAACCTCGCACTTCTTCTCAGGGGCTCCATACCCCAACATGATTCCATCACCACGATAACACTCGCCAGGGTCCAGTTAACTTCCAAATACGTCTGCACCACTATCAAAGGAAGAATAATTAAGAATCCTATGGTGAAAGGGGACAAGTGTGGAAGAAATGTTAGGTGGAGAAGCATCAAGAGAAGACAGTAGAGAAAAGTGATGAAGAAGAAGATGAGTTGGGAAACGATGGTGGTGGCGAGAAGGGGTAGGAAGGAAGTGGAAATGGACTTTATGGTGGATGGGAGGTCCACGGGTTGGTCATGGGAGAAGTGGAAAACGCTATAGGTGATGGTGATGACTCCACAGTTGGAGAAGAGCAAAAGGAAAAGAGAATAGAGGAAAAAGGTGGGGTTGAGGGTTTGTGATGGATGAAGGGTGGGAGAGTTGTTGTTGGTGAAGAAGTAGTGGAAAAGGTTAGAGATGGTGGGAGAGAGGAGGAGGAAGAGGGAGAGGGGGAAGAGGAAGATGAGAGAGAGAATGTGGAAGTGACGAGGGTGTGCTTTGATGATGACCTTAGCTTCAGAAATGAAGTCCCCAAGGCGTTTCTTGGGGGCCATATCGGAAGGGGAGAAGAACAGGGAAGTGAAGTTGCAAGGATTGCTTTGATCCTCTTTGTTTCCAAATATATACTACCTTTTATTTTAATAGTTATATTATTTATTATTGACTTGTAAACGCGTTTTAGTGTTGATTTTTCTTCTGGTATGTTCGTGGAAGAAAGTATCCGTGTATAAGAAACGACTTTTTGAAACCATAAAAAAGAAGCTTGAAAAGTCTATAAAAAAAATTAATGAAGAAATACTTTAGGTTTTGCGTAAATTTTCCGTAAGAAAAATAGACTGGTTTACTATTTTATTTAAATATTTTATCTACAACTTTGTTTCTTTTCAAATTTAGATTTTTCATTAAAAAACAATCTACACTTTTAATTGAACTGTTAAATTTTATAAATTTGTTTCTTTTCTTGTTTTATATTTTAATCAATTAAATTATTTCTTGATGTATGAATATTTTAAATTCAAGGTTTAATAGTAAAAGATAAAATATATGTGAATCTAAGAATTATACTAAAATGTAAATATGAAATTATTTCAAATATCTTATATGCATGTGTTGTATGGTGATACGGTAGCTCAAAAGGATTTAAGATGAATATCTATTTCTCTAGGAGTATTAAAGTATGTTTTTATTTGAATTTTTTGTGTATGGGTATTGCATCATGTGTGGGTGAGGCTATTTATAGTTGTAATAGGATCACAAGACTTGGTTAAAGATAAACAATTTGTTTACAACTAGTATTTTTGGTTTGAATGAACTGGTTGTAGAAAGATTCTAATATGTTGCTTATCTGAGCTAGATAATTTGTTCTATGTTATGTATTAGTTGTTGAATTTTTAGTATAAAAGTGGATTGTAACTTGATGTTGTATGATTGTGAGTTATTGATCGGCTAAGATACATCTTTTAACTCAATTGGCTTTTATCTAAAATCATTTTTAACTAATTATAACATTTTTAGCATGAGAAAAGCAGAATTGTTTAAAATAGACCAATTGATTGAGTTTTTGAAAAAATTCAACTTTATCTCATTGGGTGAGCATGTATGCTCATTGAACCTAGGAGAAGATTTAATAATTATAATAAATGATTTTAATGTTTTAAAAATAGAATGGGTGAATTTGTGATGAGTCCATGAGTCACCATGAAGCTATGAAGCTATGGAGGACCTTTCTAGAAGAGTGACAAAAAGCATGAATAAGGGAGGCCTCCAATCCTTTATCATTTTCTTTGTTTTCTATTTCTTTATGTTGAGTGTTTCCTAAATTGACTTATGTTGACTTGACCTTGGTTGACTTGTTGACCATTGACTTGGGTTGACCAAATATTATATCTTTAGCAAAGGCCCACCTCAGAATCTATTTTATGATTTTTGGAGTAGTCTCAGCATCCCTGAACCTCCCGCTTCCTTATACTATAAGGGTGTAATAGAATAAGAATTATTCTCCTGTAATTAATCTAATTGATTTTCTGTGATTAGGTTCATAATCATTCTCCTATAATTAAGCTAATTGATTTCCCATAATTAGGTAATTAGTTCTCACTAATTATATGTTGTGCATAAGTTAGAGAGTTGAATGTAGTCAGACGATACCTATTTTTACCTAATTTCAATGAATAAGTGACAAACATTGAAATCGTCTTTCTTTCTTATTGTGAACATTCGCTCATTCTAATTTTGTTTTAAGAGATTCTTAAACGACTACCATGATTGGACAAATTAGTAGTTATAAGGAATAGACCATACGTGTAGTACATGAAGATTACTCGAGTAGTCTTATATCCTATATTGTAGAATGTACAATTTGTTTGTATCATCTGATGGAGAATTGTCTATTTGCTACTCAATTTTGTATTATAAGCATTTTTCACATGTATTACTCATAGCAGTATACATGTGTCTTCATATATGAGGATAGATGAGTTTTATACTTGTCAATTATAACATAATTATTGCACAAATAAGACCTTGTAGCTTTCATCAATGGCTAACTTTTGACTTATATAATGTTTGAGTTGTCTTGAGTGAATTTGTCTTGAGAAGGAAACATTTATGTTCTAATCTAAGATATAATGAATTTTCTTTGTGGATGTAGATTGGATTTTATTAACACTTTAGTCAAATCACATTAAACTTTTTGTGTGTGCTTATTATTCTAGTTTCATTTGTTTTACCTTATGTCATTTCCAGCACTTGCGGTTCTACTCTATTTTCAACGTTGTTTGTGTGAAAAGGCAATTTTGAGTGAATTTATGAATTAATCCAAATAAACTGGTGCGATGAGTAGTGGTAGAACTTGGACCAAAATCTTAGAGGAGCCAAAATTATTTTTTTATATGTAAATTATTTTTTTCTACATTAAAATAAAATTATTTCCTCACATAATTTTCTATATTCAAAACAAGCATATATGATAATAAAATCCAAAAAAATATGATAATAATATATATGAAAGTGTAACATAAAGTTTATTATCAACAATCATATATTAAAAAAAAGCAAAAGTTACCTTTAGTGTTTCTCAATGTTCTTTCAATTACTTAAAATCTTAAATAATGGATTCATAACTGAAGTTTGTTGCAATATCCTTTCCAATATGGATCATTATAGTGCTTGTTATAAAATCTTTTAAAACCTATAAAAGAAACACTAAAAATGGTTAAAACATGTTGATGACAAACAACTAAATGCCAACTAGAATTCAATGAAAATCAATTCAATTACATGTAACAATAAAAACATTTGAGTTAAGTCGTTTGCTTGATTCTTTACTAAAAAAATAGCACAGTAAGCAATATGCAACATTTTTTAATTACGAATATCGAATACTTTAGCCATAAAGGAAATAAGTTAAATCATGTGTATTGGAATCTTCTTGGATAACCATCTTTAGTAGACAACGGATAATTTTCTAGATGCATTTGATATGAACCCCATTTTCGATAAGTCCTTTGTACCTCATCAATTTGATTTGATGGGTATTATCGGATTTGAGGACGTTTTCCCGGATCACATTCTAAAGCATTTTCAAATTCATTGTATGCAACTCTAGGAACTTTAGATAGTTGTTTTTCATTTTCTTCATTTTTTGTATTATCGTGAAGTTTTCCAAGTTTAGATGACGTAGATACATTTTTTCATCTTCATCACAAGCATTCCTTTTGAAAAAAGAATCAATTCTTCTACTCTTTATCATAATTTTTCTAATGTAAATTTGTCACCCTCACCTATTCCGGAGAAGATAAAATTATGAATACCCCAACCAAATTAAATCTCAAAACCAAAACTTAATATTTTAAGAAAATTAACACCTTCTAAATGGTCCTTTACCTTAAAGTAAATTCCTAATATTGTTCTTCTCTTATACAACTTCAAAGGCTAAAATAGCTCTATCTACATAAAGAGAGTTTGATCAACAATTAGAGTATGATTTTATGACCATAAAGGTATGCCTATAGCGTAGAAAAGCCATAAAGAAGAGAAAAACATATTGTTTCGAGAATAAAAAGGATAAAGAATGAACTTACTCAAAAGAAAAAATTGTTCAATCCAAAATGTTTCTTAACTCCTCAATTTTGTTGTGGTGCTGTTTGATTTTGAAAATGATAAGAGATTGATGGTAAAAATTGGAATGGAAAGAAGAACATAAAAAGAGATGAAAGTACTGAAGAAAAAAAAATCAAATAAAGAAGTAAAATAATTTAGGGTAGAGAGAGAAAACATGTTTTATAAATTTAAATAAAACTTTTTAAAACTAAATTATATAAATAATATAATAATATATAAATATATTTTTAAAATATATATATAAAAAATAAAGGAAAAAAAAGCATTGGGGAGCCACGACTCCCTCCTGTCATACGTAAGTTCCGCCATTGGCGATGCGCATTTGAAAATTTAACCAATATGACTTCCACAAAGTATGAACTTAAGCAATTCACTAGAGTAGACAATTTCAGATTGTGACAATTAAAGATGCATCCTCTTTTGGTTCAACAAGGACTCCTTGAAACTCTAGAAGGTGAATCCAAACTTGATGCATCAATGGACAAGAAAACATGATTAGAGAAAGCTTGAAGTGCAATTCTTGATCCTTGGTGATAAGGTGTTGAAGCAAGTCTCGAAGGAGAAAAGCACTAGTAAACTCTAGACGAAGCTCAAAAACTTATACATGACCAAGTCCTTGTGAATCATTTATATGTGAAATAAATGTTGCACTCATACACGATGATTAGTGAAAAGGTGATTAGTGTGTGTGCATTGGGATAATAGTATACTATTTATTAGGAGTGTTACAAAATTTGTAATGCATAAAAATTAAGATTAGAAAATTAAATGAAAGAAAAAATCACAAATTAAAAAGTAAATATGATCATAGTTATAATTTAGGAAATTTTAAAGATGAAAATAATATATACTTATAGCTACTTGCTTGGTAAGATTTTGCTATAAAATTCACTGTCATATAAAGACTAGTTAGTTATTGTGAGTATGTATAGATAAATCTTTTCATGTATAATTTTATGAGAGAAAAATACAGAAAATGGAATATATATTTTTTTCATAAATTAATTTAACTTTTTTTACATAAATTAGAAATAAAAATTTAGAGAAGTTATATTATAGTTCATACAAATTATTAATTTTAAATTGTGGATTAATTTATTCTATTTTTATATTTTATTCATAAAAATACTTACATAATTGGCTAATAATAATAATAATAATAATAATAATAATAATTTATTTAGACAAATATTTAATTAATATATTATTAGTGAGCTCGTGAACGATTGATACCCAATTGTTCTATTTTAATTAAAAATTTCAAGTCGCTTATCAAAATGATAAAAATTTCGAGCTTGTCTTCAGCTTGTATTAAATATACATAAAAACAAAATTACGTAATACTTAATATGAGCATGATTATTTCTCCAAAAAAATTGTTATTCATAAACAATAACCCAGCTTTCTTAGAAGATCAAGTACCTGTTAAAAAAATAAACATCAACTAAAAACAAAGATTCAAAACACGTAAGAGAATATATATCTTTTTATGACTTTTCGAGTACTGAACTTTGTCGTTCGTAAGGCAATATGAAAACTTAATGGAAAAATGTGTCGTAGTAAATGTATTTCTTTTATTTTCTTAGCAATTTTCATACTTCTTTCTTCGATGTATACTTTTATTTTTCTCTCTTCGAGAAGACTTATATATATATATAATTTAAAAATAAAAAAATGCAAAATAGCTTTGAAACACATGAGAAAAGTTTGGAAATAGAATAAAATTTTGACAAGTATGTAAGAATAACATATGTGAAAAGTATAAATTAATTCTAAAAATGATATGGAAATACATAAAAGTAGTTTCAAAATATAAAAGTATAAAAAAGTATATGAAATATTTGAAAGCATAAAAGTAGTTTGATAAAAAATGATTTTTTTTAAAAGTGGTTTCAAAATATAAAAATCCAAACCCATAAAAATTATAAAGAGAATTTCAAGAGTACGAAAAAGTATAAAATAGTTTAAAATTATGAGACCGCATTAAGTTAGTTTAAAATATATTAAAATTAATACGAAAAATTAAAAAATATATTAAAGTATACAAGTAATTTAAAAGAATAAGAAAAACTGTATAAAATTTAAAAAAATATAAAATAGCTTTTCAAATATGAAAAGTATATTGTCAAAGCCATAAAACAGTTTAAAAAAAAGTATATTGCTAGCATGGCCTAATCTGACTAGCTAACCCGTTTTATCTCAAGGCTTGATTTAAACGAATTCAAGTTTTTCAAAATTCTTGTTTAAGGTATGTTAAAAGAAAGTGATGGAGTGTGGAGTGAAAGAGAAACGTTTATTTTTTTATTGTTAAAACAACCAATTTCAAAGTATAATTTTTTTTAATTGACTTTAATTCTACCTATATACATTTCTCTAATAAACATTTTTAGATGCCTTACTAGTTTTGATACAACAAGGAAGATAAAATGCATTACTTCTCTGTGCATTCATTGTTATATCAAAATAAACGCCATACCATGAGTGAATGGGGTGTTTCTCTTATTTATTGAGAACCTTCTTGGTTGGTGGTGAGAGATTTATTATCTAGGATATTCTCAAGATGTTCAAAACTATTTTTTTTATATGTTGTTGCATCAGACAAATTTCATTTTTTTTAATTCCTCAATAAAATTATTTCTACTTATGTTATCCTTTACCTATAGGATTATACACCTTATAAGCATAAACTTATAAGTATATGATGGATGATAATTAGTGTGCATACAATTAGTTCTTCTATTATGCTGTTTTTCCTTTATAATACTTATAAGTATAACCATATTTTGACACCTGAATTTTTTACATTCATATTTGATACTATCTTCCACTTTTTTTTTTTTATAAATGAAAATGTTTTTTTTACACTAAATGCACCACTTGACAACCCGTTTTTAAGTTGCCATTAAAACAATTTAACTTTTATATTTTTAAAGAAGAAAAGAGATCAAAAGATAAAATAGTAGATGTAAAATATGTATAAAAGTTTGTTAGGTGTCAAAGTAATATATTTTTTGACAGATATAAAAATTTACTCATTTTATAATATTCTACCTCTATATAATTTAGGTTTAATTAGTCGGATGATACTCACTTTCGTTCATATGTGTCAATTTAATATCCTTTCTAAAGAATGTGTGAATCGAGTCCCAACTTTTAAAAAAGTGTTTCAATTATATCTTTTTAAGAAAAGAAAAATATTAACGTCATTAACTTTATTCATGACTTTTACTATTAAATCTTAATATAAATATCAATACTTAATTTTGTAAGTCATTCATTTGAAATATCAATATCGTTAACAACGTTAATCATTCTTCTCTGAAAAGGACCTAATTGAGATATATTTTCATCAAAAGTTGGGACTCAATTGACACATTTCTAAAAGTAGATATCAAATTGACACATTCAGACAAAATTGAGTACCATCCGATTAATTAAACCATAATTTATCAAATGGTTGTTAAATTGTGTCATACATTTTTTTTCTATTTATAATTACTTTCTTTGTAAAACTTCTTTTAGAACATATAATTATAGGCAACATTACTTTTCGTGAAAAATAATTTGACGTATCTTTTCTCTTTATCATACTTAAAGCCATATTGATAATACTTTTGTTTTTCTTTTTCCATGACATCGTTATATCATGGAATATAGGATGCAATAACATCATAGACTTGTTGACAAAAAGAAGAAGATGAACATCTTCCTCCAATTAGGAGTTTTGATGATGATGATGACTAATGAAGAAGTATGGAAGACTTAATAATGATGCATGAAAAAATGTTGAAGACTTAAAAGAATGCTTTGATTCAAGAGATGCATTGAAGACTTAAGGGTTTAGTTGTTTAGGTCTTGTAATCTGTATATGTTATTTAAAATAGTTAAATTAGCATGTCAAGAGTCAAAAAGCAAAACCCAAGTAGTAGAGCACTAAGAGAATTTTATTTATTTGCAAAACTCACTGGAATAATCATTATTCTTAGTAATAATCGATTATCTTAGTTAAAACTGATTTTTGAGAAAAACCTTTAGAATAATCGATTATCACTGTTGATAATCGGTTATCACTGTTGATAATCGATTATCACCTACTGGTAATAGATTATCCTGGCTGATAATAAATTATCACAGTGAGAAAAATGTTTTTAGAGAAGTTTCTGTGATAATCGATTATCACTTATGATAACCGATTATCTGTGGCAGTTGTGACTTAACTTTTCATATTCTTAACCTAATTCCTAAATGGCCTTCTATAAATAGAGTGGTAGGCTTTCATTGTAAAGATACAAGAGTTAGAGAAGTTTGAGTACTTGAGAACTCTTTGTGGGAAGACTTTGAAAAACCTAGTGTGGGTAGAGCGATAACTTTCATCAAGTGGGATCTTCAGTGATTGAGTGCTGCTGCTATTGCTAGGAGAAGCCGATCATCCTTTGTGTGATTCAAAGAATGTGTTCATTTTTTGTGTGATTCAAAGAAGGTGTTTTCATCCCTTGTGGATTTCAAGGGAGGTGTTTTCATCTCTTGTGTGATTCAAGAGAGGTGTTTTCTAAACCCTAATCTTTCTTATCATTGATTGTAAGTTTGGTTTATTTTAGTGATTGAGTTAATCTCGTTTTTAAGAGATTAACAACTGGAAGTAGGGTCTTTTGATCCGAACCAGTATAAATACTTTGTGCAGATTTCTCTTCTCTACTCTCTTTATTTTATTGTGTTTATTAAAATAAAGGAAATAATTTTAATTGATCTTTGATATTAAAAGGGAAAATTTTAAAAAAACAATTTATTAAGAACTCAATTCACCCTCCTCTTGGTTTTTGTCCAAATACTAAAACATTCCGCTGCGCGATACCAACAAGACTGTTTTATTTTATCGAAGAATTTTTAAAACTCATTGAAATTATACTCTTCACCCATTTGTCTTTAGAATCTTCAAAAAATTTACTATTTTATATCTCACTTAACAACTTAAACTTCTTAAAATTGTCGAGCACGTCACTTCTTTGTTTGATGAATTAGATACAGACCCTTCGAGTAAATTCATCAATAAAAATGTAAAATACCTATTTCCTCCTAAAGGTTATGTCTCAGATGGTTCACATACATAAGAATAAACCACTTCTAGTTTCTCTTTTGATCTATTAAGCATATTTCATATTTAAAAGAGTTTCTACTTAGTTTCACAATATTCATAACATAATTGATTTGATATATAAATATCAAGCAAACCATGTACCTTTTTTTTTTTTATTGGTTAAATCATTCCATAGGTCCCCATTTTTGTAGCGAAATCTCAAGTAGGTCCCCTCATTTTTATTTGACTCAATTGAGTCC
>Ga0214543_1002425_pt1 | contig 36567 bp, 19 predicted proteins | sample CNSS2metaG_FD_160094 | JGI IMG/M metagenome (GOLD analysis project Ga0214543, IMG submission 160094) | Root nodule microbial communities from cowpea collected in UCLA plant growth center, Los Angeles, California, USA - CNSS2 | ecosystem: Host-associated > Plants > Roots > Nodule | place: USA... | reverse complement strand
AGAAGAAGAGAAAAAAAAAAAAACAGAGCCTAAGGAAAAGTTCTAAGACATCTCGTTGAAACCCTCCCTTGAAAATTTGAGGAGTGGATCCAAGGATGAGAAGAACCAAAAACCCATTACAAAAAAAAAAAGGAAAAGAAAAAAGATTCCTGGGTAGTTGTTCATTTACAAATTCAGATTCTAACAATGAGAAAAAGAAAAGGAAAAAGGGGACGTCAAACCTCTGCTTTCTGCAGCAGAGGGGTGAAAACGACGACGTTTTCCTTACAGGAATCGGAAACGTCAGCATCGGAGACCAAGTTGAGGAAGTCTTGAAGAGAGAGTTTTCCGTACTTGTGTTCGTCCTTGTGGAGAAATTTAACGACGTTAGAGAAAAAGGGGACTTGGCAAGGGAGGACCAAACCGCCGTTACCTCGGAGTCCGAACTGTTCCTCGGTTTGTTTGAGGAGGCCCTCGAAGACGGGGAGGTTGAGGAAACGCGCGGGGATAGCGAAGCGCGTGCGTTCGGGGCCGACGTAGACGAAGGTGAACCCGGAGGGAGGGCGGCGCGTGGAGGAAGGGTCCTCGGAGCGGCGGCGGAGGCTCATTTGCTTCCACCGCGACATGAGGTGTTTGAGACGCACGATTTGCCGAATCTTGTCGACCTTCTTATTCATAACACCCGCCATTGGAGAAGGGTGAATGAAGAAGAAGATGAAGAAGAAGAAGATTTGAGAAGGTTTTGGTTTTTGAGTTGTAAAGAGTTTTGAAGCGAGTGAGAGGGATAAAATAGTGTGAGAGTAATGAGTGTGAACCGATTCTCTGCTTAAGAGAATGATTGTGTTTTTCCTAACCCAACCCAATACCCATTTACTTCTCTTAAGTGCCTTTATCTTCCCCATAACATAATAATTCACACATTCATAGGACTAATTTTTATTTATTTATTTCAATCACAAAATTAATTATTCATTAAATTAAAAAAACTTATTAATTAATTATCGCCACATGTCAGTGACTTTTTTCCGTTATTTAGCGAGATTCAAATTGAGTATTGTGATATAACATTATGTATCACCAATGCACTCAAAAAAATTAACTCCTGATATTTTATTTTCTTGTGCTTTTATTGATTCAAAAGCCACTTTAATAAATTATTAATTACATTGTAACAAAATAATTAATAATTTGCATATAAGTTATCGAGTTTAAAATAAGCTATCTTCCACTTCCTTCCTATTCCGTGGTAAATGTAATTTAATTCTGGTTTAATTATAATTTTATTTGGTACACTTTGCCGTTTTTGGGTTTTTGTTTTTTTATATAACCTTTTACTTTTAGTTTTTAAATTATTTGTAATTTTTTAAAGATTTCTATATTTAAAATATTCAACTCCGCGTATACATTATTTAGTTTACCATCAATTTAGAGAAAATGGGATATGAAAATGAGGTTATTTGATTTATAAAAAAATATTGAACTTTTATTAATGTATGTAACTGTTTTGGTTTGGTTGAGTTAATAAAGATTGATAAATTATTTGTCAATATAATGTCAAAATTGTTTTGAAATATATATTTTTAAATATAAACAGTTTTTATTTAAAATATATTTAAAAATAAAAAATCTTAAAATTATTATTTATTAATCATAAAAAATATTTAGAATTAAAAATCAAATAAAAAATATTATTTTAAACAATTAGATATTTGATATAAAATTAAAATAATAATTTATTCAATAGACTCCCAAATCCCTTACTTTCTCTTTATTTCACGTGCATTTTTCTCTCTTAAAACTTTCTTTACAAACAGTCTTCCATGGCCTACATCAAAAGCACAATTTCTACAAATAAACTTAAAACCAATTCTTTTACTTACAAATTATCTCAATCAAAAATATATATGTTATACAATAAGTTGAAGATTAAATTAACAGGTATTTTAATTCAATACCATATAAAAGTAAAATAATACATATGAATAAAAATAACTAAAAATATACTAAATTACACTTAATAACTCGATATTTCGGGTTTAAAAGTACCACAAACATAACATTCGTTTTCATTGAATCTTATTGTCTACTAAGTACGTGTTGAATTCAAACTCTTGTTTGTAGCTTTATTTGTAGTTTTATATGATCACTAACAACATTCCCTTATATAGTTCTATTCCATCTTCAATTTCATGATAAATATTTTCTTTAAGTGACTTATTGGTTGAATAAAATCATCAAAATTTCATTATGGGTACCTTTCTTTAATGAAAGTGATTGAATAAAACCACTTTAGGGTTAAACAGTTATTTTGGGAGAAAACATTTGCACCACAACACAAATTTATCATATATGTTATTTTTTAGTTTTTTATTCTTGCTAAAGTTAAGAATTTATAAAAAAACATTGAACTATCTCTAATTTTTTTATTGATTCTGGATATTTTCTGTTTAAAAGGGTTAGAGAGGAGAACAGAGATCAACAAAATTAATTTATTTCTAAAAATTAGTGGTAATTTGCCATGATGAATTTGAAGGAGATTGGAAAATTTTCATCATTGTATGAATGAAATAATGAAGTGGAAAAAACAGTTCAACACCGTCCATCATTTTTTTAAAATTAAAACAACAACAATAACAATAACAATAATAATAATAATAATATTTTAATTATGAGAATAAAATTATAATTTAATAAATTTAATCTTTAAATTTTTTTTATCATACACAAATTTTACTTCCAAATTTCTTTACATTATATTTACTTGATACTCAAATTAATATTCACTTTTTCCAAATTTTTCTTTAAAATGACCTAGCAGCGACAATATAAAAGGTGTTAAAAATCAATCAATTTAAGATTTGATAAATTGACTATAGATTTTGAATATCGGTTCATACCTAATATCATATATATGTTATAAATTGAGATATCATATCATCATCATACAATGTTGGTACTAGACAGTAAATTTTAATTTTAAAGTTATTAAAAAAAATACACTCAATTAGCCTGTTTTTTTTTTTTAAATAATTACATAAGGTACTGAAATTATGGAAAACAAAAGTCGAAACTATAATTTTAGCTTTTATATAAAATTACAATTAAAATTTTCTTTTATACGAATTAAGAATAGTAATAAATGCATTATGTTTTAAAAACACATTAGTTTAATTTAGACGGAGATAATAATTATTTTAGAAAATGATTAAAACAAATAATTAATTATTAATTAGATACTGATGAAATTAGTTCATTCCATTTTTTTCTTAAATTTAAAATGTGAGACAGAAGGAGTAATCAATAACAAAAATTTTTATTTATACAATTAAAATGATAGAATTACACTTGTGATAATGATTTAGAAAATAAAAATAATCATATAAAAAAATACAAAAAAAGTATTCTACATAATATAGATAAACAACAAATAAAATTATTTTAAAAAATATTAAATATGTTTTAGAAAAAATGACAAAGTAGTGAAGAAAATCGTATAAAGAAAAATAAATGAATGATCAACAATATTATAAGATAAAAAATATCTAATAAATATAACAAAACTTTTGAAATATCGACAAAGTTCTTAAGAGATTAAAAGAAGTGTAATAACAAGAAAAAAATATAAGGTTTCTATATTAATGAAATGTTTATGATATTGAACACTTACATAGAGAGTTAAATATTTTTATGTGAAAAAAATACACATTGAATAAAATATAAAAAATAATAAAAATATTAAAATATGAGACATAACAAATATTTAATTGACATACATTATTTAAACACATTTGTACAAACGTTATGTAAGAAGGAAAATTATCATGGAGATATAAATAAAGCTCATGATAAACCAAACAATTAAAATTAAGAACATATAGGAAGTGTGTGTATATATATATATATATATATATATATATATATATATATATATATATATATATATAATATAAAGAGAATTATCTTTTTTGTGTACACATTTTAAAATTTCAATTTTACCATTTATAATATAATTATTTATTAAATTTTTGAAAATTGACCGTTATTTTTATATATTTTTTTTTAAATCGTCTATCTCTTTTTCTTCTTCTCTTTTTTCTTATTTATCAACAATTATTTTCTTATCTTTTTTGATATATTTCATTTTATTTTAATAAATATAATTTTATTTTACATATTAACTTAATAATATTACAATATCATCACCTGCTAATATAATATCATGCATATGTAAAAAATGCGTACACACAGGCGCTAGTATTGTATAAGAGAGATGTTACTTACAAATTTTAAAAGAGTATTTTTGTCTTTTGAAAATTATGTTATATGAATTTATAATATAATTAATTAGTAAAATTAACTATTATAGTTTTCTATGTCCAGATAAAATGAAACATCATTAATTATACTTAATTATATCTTAACTAGTGTCCTTAGGGTCCTAGTTAACATTCTCCATAAGAAAATAAAGATAAAGTTTTTATAATAATGAAACGTTTAAACACTTATATCAAGAATTAGACATTTTTATGTAAAAAATACATGTTAAATAAAAATATTAAAAAAGTAGTAAAAATATTTAAATACGAAACATAAAAAATATTTATTGTATTATTTAAATACAATTACACATAAATAATGGTAAGAAAGGAAATTATCATATGAATATGAATAAATTTGTTGACAAACTAAATAATTAAAATAAAAAATATAGAAAGTGTATAATTTATATAATTTAAACCGAGTGTTATAGCAGATATAAGAATGTGAGAGGAATATGTGTATGTGTTCATCTCCATTCCAATAAAAAAAAATTAAGTATTATCTATATTTGTATCTATACTTGCTCAACGGAAATAATAATAATAAAATAATAGTATTTTATAATTTCATGTATAAACATGTAAGTCAACCATTATATTAGAAACATATGTACAATCCAAAATAAAATCAACTAATCAATTAATAATATAATCTATTATTTCAAATGTAAATATCTTACTATTTAAGTTTGGCATTAGTACGCACCACTAATTATGGTTTTATTTATTAACAAAACATACTAATAACATACATATTGTCGATGAAAGTTCAGAAGAATAAATTATGTAATACTAAGTCAAACCTTTTTAATAATTTGAATATTTAAATTGAGAATAAATAATATTATAAATGTTAAACAAAAATGTCTAAATAATAATAAGTAAATATATTGTTTAAGTATAGTTAAATGAAAAACGAAAAACAAAGTAGAAAGTTGTGACCGTACAAAGCAAAAAAAGTTAGTGCAGCAGAGGGCGGAGTTTGTGGGAGAACGCCGTAGTACTTTTCCGTATGCTCTCTCTCTCCTCTTCCATCACATCTCATGCATTTTCACAACACATTATTATATTCTCTTTTCTTTTTCTTATCACATCAATTTCTATAAAATTTATTTATTGCTTGTGCGCAAACCAAGAAGAACAGTTACTATTTATATACGAAAACAATTTAAAAGTTAAAAAAATAGTTTTACCGGTCAAGTCTTCTGAGTCACTTCACATGGGTGTGATGCAGATTAGTTACTAACCACTCACATGAAGATTGGGACACTACACCCGTGATTTCTTCAACCGCTCTTCTCTCCACATTCACTTTTCTCTTCCTTAAACCTTACTTTTTTTCCTTTTCTTTTTTTTTTTTTTTATCGCATCGCAGCTTACGGATCCCTTGCCGCAAATCACTCTTCTTACTCTCTCAACACTTACCAATCATAACCATTAAAATATTCTTTACCTACCGTTTTCAACCGCTCAACGCACTTCTCCCATAGCTGTTAAAATGGATTGGTCGTCCTGGTTCAACTCGATTTATTACGAATTGATTATTTAATGGGTCAAATTTAATTCGATTTATTTATTAACGAGTTAGAAATTTAAATTCGGTTTATTTCATTACGGGTTGGTGAGTTAAATGAATTGGCTCACTAGCACACTTAATTAAAAAAATTATTAATTTTTTTAAGTCATAAATTATATTTTAGATTAAAATTTAAATAAACTTGAATACAATTAATTAAAAAAATTTAATTTTTTTCTTAAGTCAGAAATTATATTTTAGATTAAAATTTAAATAAACTTGAATACAATCTCAATATAATCCAAAATGATGTTGGTCCACGGATTCTAATCCACTTTGACGGCTTTAACTTCTCTTATTTCTTCCAATCCCATCTATCACTTCCTATTTTATTATTTAAAATTTATATCTACATATTCTTTAGGTTGGATTACTTGATTTTTATAATTACATTCATTTTGACTCAATATATATTTATCAACTTTATATATCACTTGAGTTATAAATGGTATAAAAGTCGATGGTTCAAAATGATTAACACATAACTATAATGAAAGTGGATGTGATACGTCGTAGGAGAAATATATACATATAAAAAAAAAATCACCTTAAGGACTGGATAATGAATTTCTCTACATCAGAATCCTACACCCGAATTCCAAATTCCAAATTCAAAAGTTAACTTTATTTATTCTCTAGGTACGATGAATAATCTCTCAAATCACATGCCTAACATCTTCTTACATGTCCAATCCGTATATGAAAACATTTTCATTAGGTAAACTCAACAACTCAGCCATTACTTATGAGAATTGTCTAACCAGATTTGTTAGTCATTAATAAACAAAACTAGTAGGTAAAAACGTACTTAACAATGCTTCAGGATTACAAGGACCACGTTCTTTTTATTAACAAAGAATTTATATCTACCAAGTTTTGACAAAGTATAAATAGAACTAAATTTATGCGGATAACAATAACTTGATTTATGAATATTCAAAATTAAGTACAACTCAAGTACATATTCAATACACAAGTACATTTTTTTTTAAATGTGTAGAAATTTCTTTTCTCTACAGATTTTGCCAAACTCACCTCCTTTTTTACAACATTTTGAGAACATCATGTCAACGTGGCACAGGATTCTGTGTTTAAAGTTACTATTAATTATTGACAATGACTCTGTTATCACATGCTATGAATTAAACTTGTTTTGCACACATAAGAAAGCTATGATTTAGAAATGTTATCATTTTTTTAATATATATATAAAAAAGTGTGAAGCCATGCAGAAGCAACGGTGGTAGTTTTCTGCAGAAGGAGCAGTGAGGTTGCAGAAATCAGAGGTTTGTGTCGGGTAAAAAATGGAATCACGCTCACCAAGTACAGATTCGTGAGATCAAAGTGTCAGCAAGTAGAACCGTCGACCCACACTTTTGTCGGCACGTGCAGGGCACGAGCGTCGGAGGAGTGTGCTGTTTCCAACAGACGCCTCTGTGCGCGTGATGCTTGCTCAGATAATTTAGCCTAGAACGCCGGGACGTGACCTTGGCAGTTTTTACAGTTTGGTCCGCATCACGATACTAGTTATGATCCCACGGAAGGGAAGAGGAAATAATAATAAAAAATTGGAAGAAAGAAGAAAAAGGAAAAATAGTAAAAATAAAAAAAGTTTTATTTTATTTGTTGGGTCTACAGAAAGTAAGTAATAATAAAATAATATTTCAAGAAAGACTATTGAAATTCAATTTTGAAATAAAAATAAAAGAGGATAAATTGAGAGAGATGAGGGATAAAAATATTAAATATATAATAAAGTGATTATAGTTGAAATGATTGAGAATAACTTTGTATTGTAATTTGAAATAAAAACAAGAGAGGATAAATTGAGAGTACGATACTTCAAGTTTTGTACTGTAATTTGTAATGTAAAGTGGATACATTAATAGTGTAAATATATTTCATGGAAACTAGTTTTCACAGTTTTGTTCATGGTGATATTTCAAAAAACAATAGTTCTGTGAAAGACAATTTCTTTTAAAAAATAAATAAAGTGATAGTAGATACGAAGACAACTTAACCCTCTCTTTGTCCATTCATTAGTAACGGGCCTATGATAGGCTCGAAAAGACGAAAATAGTGGGCTCGGACTGCCTTGTAATCTTAGGCCCGAGATTGAGTTTCGCTATCCCTCTAAGCTCTGTTTTTTTTTTTTTTTATTTATTAAATGCATTTAAAAGTTAGGTTCCTGCACCCATCAATTTTATAAATGGCTAAGTCTTCCGGATTATTAATTCCGGAACAGACTTTTCAAAATAGGATTCTCTGAATTTCTGGTATAAAACTTTTCAGAATAAAATTTTCAAAAAGCAAGATTTTCAAAATATAATTTCCGCAATGCATCAAATATATTCTAGAACATGTGTTTTTGGAAACAACATTTTGGAATACATTCAATATCTTCCGGAATGAATTTTTTAGAATACTCCTACATGTGTCTTAAAAGAACTTTCGGAAATACATAAAATATTTTCCAAAAAAAAAAACTTTCCAAAATTAGTTATTTTAGTATTTTTCTCTTTTTCTTTTACTGACAGCAGCGACATTGGTGACGGTGGCAGCTGCAATGACAATGACAGTGGTGGTGTAAATATATTTCATGGAAACTAGTTTTCACAGTTTTTTTCTTGGTGTTGTTTCAAAAAGGAATAGTTTTGTAAAAACATTTTCTTTTTAAAAAAGTGACAGGAGATGTGAAGACAACTAAACCTTTTCTTTGTCCACCCAATAATTTTAGAAACGGGCCTCTGATAGCCCAGTAAGGACGAAAATAGTGGGCTTCGATGGCCTTGCAATCAGGTCCAAGATTGAGTTTCGGTATCCCTCCAAGCTTACCTGTTTTTTTTAAATGCATTTAAAACTTACTCCAGTAATTATACTTCGCAAAGGCTTTTTTTATTTTTTATTTTTTTACCTTTCACATGCATGATTTGTTCCAACTTTTTTCATGGTGTGTGAACAAATCTAAATCCTCCACGTAATATATTTATCGTAATATATTTAGCACAGAATCTATAATTCACAATTATCTTTTATTTTTAGGAAGAAGGAGTCATTCACAAAATACTTTATAAGAACTACTCCACGTCCAACAAAAATCCAAACATAATTTCAGGAACAGAGTGCAGAAGGAGTAACAAACAAACGGTGGCAAAGAAAAGAAGGTGGTGGCGCCCACCAGAAAGCGCGAACAAACACGTCCTTTGTCTGAATTGAAAAGGTGTCGAATATGCATTCAGAGAGAATGTGTTGTATTCAAGAAATGATGATGATGATGACGATGAAGAAGCATGTTGATATTTCAATTCAACAATGCCCATAGTATCCCTCACTCTCACTAGTACTCATAATCACGTTCCACATCTTTGAAACTCCTGCACCGCACCTGTTTGATCAACGATTCACTCCAATGAAGTGCTTCTCTTTGCCCTCACTCTCTGTTCCCACTCTCGCCATCCTCCCTCAATGCGCTGTCACGGTTAGAGTTTCTCTCGCCAACAGGTTCTCCCAATTGCATGAGAGCGATTCCGTTATTCGCTCGGTGGCGAAGACTCGCGCCGCTCGGAATGGCGGCGCTTTCGACACCGAAACCGCGGTGGTGGAAAAACCGCAATTGGAGAGTCTCTTTCAAGTTTCCACTGGCTACCCTTCCCCCTTCGGTGCCACCGTTAGAGACGGTGGAGTCAATTTCGCCATTTACTCTCTCAATGCACTCTCCGCCACTCTCTGTTTGTTTACTCTCTCCGATTTTCAGAATGTGAGTCACTCCTCTCTCCGTCTCCCGATCCCCTAGAATGAGTTTAATAATCCAATTGTGTATGTGGATTCACGTTCGATGCTCTATAATCACTTTAAAATGTTTGCATGTTTTGTTTGACGTCCACGAAACGTTTCTAGGTCTCAACCTGAAGCAATTTAAGTAACAAAAGTACTCTTAACTTGCTTCGGGAATAAGAACATTCATTCATTATAACAATAATTAAAAATATTCCAAATCAAGTTTCCGAAGGATCATCCAAATACATATTAAAACTTCTGAAAACTTAATTCGGTGGGAGTTTGTGGTTGTTGACCATTTGGGTTTATTTGTTGCAGAATCGAGTGACGGAGTCTATTCCTCTTGATCCGTTGGTAAATAAGACTGGAGGTGTTTGGCATGTTTTCCTGAAAGGAGATTTTAGTGACATGCTTTATGGATACAAATTTGATGGCAAGTTTTCTCCTCTGGAGGGGCATTACTATGACTCTTCTCGTATACTGTTGGACCCTTATGCAAAAGTTAGTACCTGTGCAGTTTGCCTCTTCTTGTTTTTGATTATTTTGTACAAATTGAAGAGTGGCGCAACAAAACTCCATCTATTGATGATCTTTTGTGTTTTCTTTAGTTATTGGAGTGGACCCTAATCATATATATTACTCATTTGTCTAGGCAGTTATAAGCAGAGGGGAGTTTGGGGCTTTAGGGCCTAATGGTAACTGCTGGCCCCAGATGGCTGGCATGGTACCTTCTGATCATGATGAGGTGCTTTATTTGTTTTAATGGTTTTTAGTTTTTACTGTAACTTTTTAAACATTATGTTTCACTTGTGCAACTTGTTTAGTTTGATTGGGAAGGAGATTTGCCTCTGAAGTATCCACAAAAGGATCTTGTAGTATACGAGATGCATGTGCGAGGGTTCACAAAGCATGAGTCGAGCAACACCAAGTTCCCTGGTACATATCTTGGTGTGGTGGAGAAGCTTGACCACTTAAAGGTGAAGTTTCTGATAATTTTTTAGGATAATTTGGAGAGTTCCTTGTGAAGTTTTATTATGTAAAAGTAGTCCAGTATTTTTTTTTATGAAGTTTTTGTTGAATCTAATAGATTGTGCATTTCTGAAATAATGGTAATGAACTCCTCAACAGTATAAGGAAAGAATTGTGTCTTTATTTAGGAAATAGAGGTACTTTTTCAGCGAGATAACACAATGCATGATTTTAAAGGCACTTGAATTGAACTCAGGGTCAGGGTTATACTTTGGGTTGAGTCATACTTTCATCTAGGTTCATCAGCCATACTATTCTCCCATGCTGTTGAATCTACAATATATATTTTTTTTCATGAACTTGGGGTTTTACTTTATGTGTTTTTCCTCTATATTGCGCTACTGGACAAAAGCAGATATGAATATATAAAATGTTTTCTAATCCATATGAAACTGTTTTCATGTGGTTTTATTTGTTTTGCAGGAACTTGGAGTCAATTGTCTTGAACTAATGCCATGTCATGAATTCAATGAGCTGGAATACTCCAGTTACAATTCTGTACAAGGGGACTACAGGTAAGGGAGTTATTTTGTTCATGGAATACTTCTATTATGATTGACTTCAGGTTATATTGGAATCGAAGTCATCTTATATTACAATTCGTTTTTTGACTTCTCTTAGAGTTTATCTTAATTATATCCCTTTGTTGTAGGGTCAATTTTTGGGGCTATTCAACCGTCAATTTCTTCTCTCCAATGATCAGATACTCATCTGCTGGCATAAGAAATTGTGGCCGTGATGGGATTAATGAAATTAAATTACTAATCAAAGAGGCACACAAACGAGGAATAGAGGTCACCAAAAATATATATGATTCCATTTCATTCACTGTTTTCTGCTTCTTTTTTATTTTTAAATGAAATTATGTTTTCATTGCTATTTTACTGCTTCAGGTTATCATGGATGTTGTTTTCAATCATACAGCTGAAGGGAATGAGAATGGTCCCATTATTTCTTTCAGAGGTGTGGACAACAGTATCTATTACATGGTAGCACCCAAGGTGAGTTCAATAGTTTTGCTCCCTGTTTCCGCTTGTAAGTTGGGGTTAAGACTGAATTTCTTTAACAGAACTCTCCTTGGATAAACAAAACAGAAATATAGTGTGGAAAATGAGATAATTGCCAAATTACAGGGAAAATTCCCTTAGTCAGTCAAAAGACTACTGGATCATCTGAAATCCTCAAATTCTTTCTACCGTGCCATTCTATTCCGCCTCCTTTAGTCCTCCTTAATTATTAGCAGAATTCCTGTTCTACACCTCTCATGCCACCTGTCCTTTCTGTTATTTTCCTCTCTCTCTCTACAAACTACTTTTTCTTCCAGCTGCTGTCCTCTCTCATATACTCACTGGCCTTGATTGTCAGCCCTAACTCCTTGACTCTCTTGGCCTGAATTAACTGTTCCTTCCCCCTTTTTCCTTCTCGTGTTTACTATAAATGGCCCATAAGTTAGAAATTTTCAAGCTTTGTAATAACTCAAAACATTCTCCATCCAGTAGGAAAAGACTTTTGTTGTTGTTGGAAGAGGAAGAACTCAAATATTACACTACAAGGTAGTATATTTATAAGAAGGGGATTCTTGGTACAATTATTTCTAATTTTTTAATTACTAACTGACAAATAAAATTCAAATTTTGTTTAAGGTCTGCGTCTTTACTTCTTAAGGATAGTAATTAATTTTGCAGATTAGGTTTTTGTAGCTCTATGAATAATTTCAAATTATTTTAATTTATTCTTGTGAGCTTTTGTTTCTTCTAATTCTAATTATGTATCACGGATAATGTAAACTAGATTACTAGATATACTTTTATGAATTTTCAGGGGGAGTTCTATAACTATTCTGGATGTGGAAACACATTCAATTGCAGTCATCCAGTTGTACGACAATTTATAGTGGACTGCTTAAGGTATGATTACAATAAATATGAAATATATTTCTCGTGGATTTTGTTTATAAACATGTCAAAACTCTTTCTGTTATTATTATATGTCCCAATTCTTGATTTGAAGACAAATATTTATAATCAGATATTTAAAAGATTGTTGACTTTTTTGCTTGTGGGCATTTACATGCTTGGCATAGGTGTACAATTACATGCATGCTTTATATCATAAATTTCAGATGTAGAGGGGTGTGTGTGTGAGAGAGAGACTATTCCTTAAAGCGTCAGAGAACATATAAAATTTAGATCCTAGATTAGTGATTAATTTTCGAGTCTGCTGTCATACAACTAGCATTTCACTTCCTATGTAATTTACCTTAATGCCATATCTTTTACCCTTATACAGTGCATGATGCTATGCTCTTTCAGTTTACTACTACAGTCTGGTCAGATTTGTTTCAGTTGTTATTTACTTGGGCTTATTACAAGTTGCTAATAGAATATTTTACTAATTTTCTCTTGTGCAACAGATATTGGGTTACAGAAATGCACGTGGATGGTTTTCGCTTTGATCTTGCTTCTATTATGACCAGGAGTAGTAGGTAATACATAGTGCATTGTTTCTAAAAGATTTCTGTAGACTGATAGATCTTACTGTTCTTATTACCTCTCATTGCTTATTACCAGTCTCTGGGATGCAACTAATGTGTTTGGTGCTCCAATAGAAGGTGAATTGTTGACAACTGGAACCCCTCTAGGCAGTCCACCATTAATTGACTTGATCAGTAACGATCCTATACTTCGTGGAGTGAAGGTTTTCCAACTTAATTCTTTACAATCAATTGTGTACCTTTGTTTGTCATCAATTTGTGGAGATACACTGTATCCCAATTCCGTGCTTTCTAAATTAACTTTTGAAGTGTATCAAAGTAAAATCTGAATTGAAGGAATCCTTTTTAACGTAGTTTCCAAGAAATAAACAGATTTCACCAAAATGATAGTATGGGCCCTGTTGGATTGGAAATTAGGATTTTCTGTAAGTTATCTGGGATTGTACAAATAAACCTCTCTAGATATTGTTGAGCAAGATGATGGTCATCCAAAAAAACCCAACAACCTTCCTTCAATGCTTCTTTAAGCCCAGAACCTTTTCCCCAAACAATGATTAAACTAGTTTTCCTTACACCTAGACTACCTTCTAGTGGAACATGCTTTCGAAGTTGCATAGTCTGTAAAACTCTCAGCGCATCCTACAAGTAGTTGGCGCCAAGAAATCAAATCCACCATCCTCAACAAACCTATTGTTTAAAAGGTTTTTAATTAAAAGTGGTGTCATAATGTCTTATATAGGTTTGCTCGTGGTTCATTGGTATCAAACCCCCTCAATATATCCCTTTTGAAAAATTTCAACACTAAGTACGTATTCTAATATACTTAACCTTTAGAACTAGTATCACAAGTGAAAGTCCGCTGATTTAAATAGACAAATATATTGATTGAGTAATTTCAAAGGAGATGGCTAAACTGGTCACAAAGATTTAGGTGATTGAGTGTTATTTTTTTGCAATAGGTGCTCACTGTTGATCCTTATTATCTTATGTCACTTTTGAATTAGAATATTTACAGGTTAAAGACAGCCTTTTAAAGTAGTGTTTCCTTCTAGGTGCCATTTACTGTCTTGTTGCCTCACCTCATCTATATTGAGTGTGTAGCACGATTCGTTGGACTTGGTCATGCTTCAGCATTTTGTTGGTCATTGTAATCATTGTTATCTGTTTTATAGATTAGTTTTTCAATCATTTGGAAGCAGTTAGCTAACATGCCAAGTTTCTTAATTTCTTCTTGTATATAGCTTATAGCTGAAGCTTGGGATGCTGGAGGCCTCTACCAAGTTGGCACCTTCCCTCACTGGGGTATTTGGTCAGAATGGAACGGGAAGGTTAGTACAAAAGTAACTGTTGGATTCATAACCCTGTTATTTTGCTGTAACAAAAGCATGTAGTAGCACATCTTGAACTTGATAACAAAAGACACAAAGGTCATAACTGCATCTGTTCTATTGCATCATATCATATGCATCCTGTAGCCTATTTAAATGAAACTGCAAGAATAATTGCATGAGGTTTCATTTTTACTGAAAATAACCTGGTTTTAAGTTATATGAACTTGTCAACTGAAATGCAATTAAACTTTGTATGTAATTTATATTCTGTTTTCAGTATTTCTCCGCAATTTTAATTTATGACAGATATGCTATACAATAGTGGATTACTGTAAACCACACAAAACTGTCATGGCTTTTCCAAATGTTCAATCTTGAATAAAATGTTGGACTATGAACTTGGCACAAAAGTGGTCAATTATTTGTTATGATTAATTTACAATGAATTCTCTTCTTCTCCAGACCAGTCTGCAATATTTTATAATTATCAGTAGTATGGAATTACCTATGCATGCATTTAATGAGAATTTCATTGATTTCCTCGACACAAGCTAAAATGTTGAGAATTTAACCAAAATATATGGACTGTTTACCTTTAGCCAAATGCATTCACCCATCTACAAGCTCCTCTGCCGCCAGCCGCTCCCCTTCCCCTCCCCATTGTTAGTTCTTTGCTTTCCATCTATGTCTCTTTAATCAATATGGTCACATATGTTCTTAGTAATGCATGATCCACAAATTGTAAATTATATAGTGTACTTGTGGTGAGGTGTATGAGTTATCAACTATCTATTGTTTTGCAGTATAGAGACACGGTGCGCCAGTTTATCAAGGGTACAGATGGCTTTGCTGGAGCATTTGCTGAATGCCTTTGTGGGAGTCCTAATTTATATCAGGTTTATTTGACGTCTCATATCATCATATAATAATAATTTACTTTGTATATAAAGTCCCACATATACTCTTACAATTGTGATAATTATTATTGATTTATTGTCACAGTGATTATTGCTTTAATGGGTCTTTTTTTTGTTTTATTTTCCCACTTTGTACAGTAAACATCTTGTTTGGCTGTTCGGATTTGCTTGATATATATTAGTTTTAATTTCAGCTAAATTTGTATCTTTAGCTCTTTTTTTTGCCATCTTCTTTTCTTGTACTTTCTTCTTTCTTGTAATGGACATTACATTACTTGTGTCTTTGGTCCAGGGAGGAGGAAGAAAACCATGGAATAGTATTAACTTTATATGTGCACACGACGGGTTCACGCTAGCTGATTTGGTGACCTATAACAGCAAGCATAATTTGTCAAATGGGGAAGACAATAATGATGGAGAAAATCATAATAATAGCTGGAACTGTGGACAGGTAATGCTTAGAAACCTGCTTCAGAGTCGCATTTAAAGTGATTTTCTTTTACTTCTCCTTCCATGGAATGCTGTTACTTCATCTCAAGATTTTTTAAGCAACATGAATGCCATTAATATTTCAATATTCATGGCAAGATCTAAAGCTCAATACTTCAGCAGTTAGGAAATGAACATAGTAGATTTATGTAGATAAATTTTAATATGTTGGTCAAAATTGTTCACAGAAAATGAATAAAGAGGATACATGGGGCTAATATAATCTTTCTTTTGTTGTAAGTCACGACGGAGACAAACTTGTCCAGTGTGCTCCCGTCATTCGGAACATTGCTTAGAATCTTTCTCCAAATTTTTTCTTGGTTCTTTGGATCCGTATTTTTTCTTTTAGTGGGGGCAAAGTAATAATTTAGAATGTTAATTTTTCTTGGTTATGCTCAAAGTATTAGATTATTTATATAAAGTTACATGACATACCTTTGTATTAAATGTTAATTCCATTTTTATAACTAATGTAGGAGGGGGAATTTGTCAGTCCCTTAGTGAAGAAATTGAGGAAGCGACAAATGCGGAATTTTTTTCTCTCTCTCATGGTTTCCCAGGTAAGACCCAATTAAAAGAATAGTTCCTTATCAAATTTGTTTGGACTGAAAGAACTTCTTTGTGTTGCGTGTCAGTTAATAATAAGTTTTGCTTTATGCATCTCTCTATGGTGTGGAAGCACATATAAAGACTCGTTTAAGGTGTACAATAAAGTATTGTTTGCTACTTCAATAACTGGGGAATGTGGTCATTAGTTGGATTTTAAGTATAATATGACTTTGTAATGCACAGATGGAGAAACAGTTAAAATGTGAAATTACTGTAGTTTAATGCTGTTGGCTTTTTACATTGATCAAATTATTCTTTATTTATATAAATGTTAGCAGCACAAATTCTGCTTACTGACTTTCAGTTTATCTTATCAGGGAGTTCCAATGATATATATGGGCGATGAATATGGACACACAAAAGGGGGAAACAATAATACCTATTGTCATGACAATTATGTGATCCTCTTGTCCACTTAAATTTTCGATGCATACCCCACCACATTTTTAATTCTATTGATTTCAACCTTTTTGCAGCTTAATTACTTCCAATGGGACAAAAAGGAAGAATCCTCGTCAGACTTCTTCAGATTTTGTTGCCTTGTGACTAAGTTCCGCCAGTAAGTACTTCTTCAGTTTAATTGTTTTCTCGTTAGACTTTTGCTTTTTTATCATATTCCAACCTTATAATCTGCAGGGAATGTGAATCTCTGGGCTTAGATGACTTCCCAACATCAGAGAGGCTGCAGTGGCATGGTCGTTTTCCTGGAAGGCCTGACTGGTCCGATACTAGCCGTTTTGTGGCTTTTACCATGGTAAGATAATTTTGTTGGCCATATTGCCGTGCATAAGAATTGTAAATGGTAAAGACTGCAAGAATCAAATCTTGGGATCTATTTCTTTTAACCTGGCCTGAAAATGTGGAATTTGGACGTATTTCCAATAACTAAACCTTGAGTCTATGAGTTGAAGTCGACCAGAGAAACTCAGCATCTGGCAATGGCAGTATGTGCTTGCCTAGCTAGGTTGAGGAATAATCAACATGGTGCTTCTATCTTAAGGACAAAGAATCTATGGTTAGCAGCTATGTTGCTCGGATATGAATACACGGACACAAAGATAAGATTAAATTGAAAAAGTATGAGATACAGAACACGATGTGTATATAATATCAATTTTAAACTGTCAACTAATATATTGTCAATTAACATAAAAACTATCTAATTTCCAAAAAGTGAAAATTATTGATCATATAAGAATTGTTCCTTATTTTAATCATCATAATAGAAATTTATGTAATAAGTTTACAAATTTATGAGTTTTTTACAAAATCATTAGATTTGTGGTTATTAATTTTGTGTTGTATTCATGTTAAAATCATATCAAAGATAAAAAAATATCTTTCAAATCGAATATAGTTTCGGACACGGGACACATTTGGCGTGTTCGAGCTTCATAGGTTAGCAGTCTCCTCTAGACATTAAGATTGGCTGGCAGAACAAATGTAGCAAGTTGAGTACGAACTCCTGTTATGATTGTTTGCTACATCTCTGGTTACCATTTGAACACGTGAAGAATAATTTACTCTTAGCCCCAAATTTTATTTTGAAGGGCCAAATAATCGAACATTATATATTGGCACATGGTATAAACTATAGGCTGAGCTGCTCCAGGACTTAAACCAATACCCGCTCTTTCAAAGCTGTCAATGACATGCTCAGATTAGCATCAGTGGAACTTTTAATCTCAGTTTTTTCATTTACTAGTAATTATCTTAGCGAGAATGTTAAATCCTAAACGTTCTATTATTGGATACTCCATAAATAACTAACACCCTTATTTGGCATGAACTTGAATACAGGTAGACTCGGTGAAGGGAGAAATCTACGTTGCTTTCAATACGAGTCATTTACCTTTCACAATTACATTACCAGAGCGTCCTGGGTACAGATGGGAACCTCTTGTAGATACCAGCAAGCCTGTGCCATATGATTTCCTCACCCCTGACCTTCCTGGAAGAGAAATTGCTATACAACAGTACGCTCACTTTCTGGACGCCAATATGTATCCCATGCTTAGTTATTCGTCCGTTATCCTCTTGCGCACTCCAGATCAAAATGCGTAGCTTCGAGAATCGTGTTTCCTTGTTATTATCAGTTTTTTTTAATGTTTCTCTTTCTAGTATTAACCATAAAAGAAATCGTTCGATCGGTAAATAAGGAATAAAAAATGTATCCAAAATTTTCTTTAGTTTACATAGGAAAGGAAACAATAAGGAGTTAGTGATGTAATTATACGATGATGGAAAAGTGGATAAGTTGTATTGGCGCAATATATTTGAGCGAGTTTGCTCCACGTTTTTGTAACGCCTTTCATCCAGTGAGGGAGCAGAGAAAGGAGCACTTGAAGGTCAAAAATTGACCTTGTGAAGGTATGAACCTGAGCACCTTCACCCTCTAAGCTTTCCATTTTTCTTGAATATTGAATTCACTCTAAAGAACATAGCCCTCTATGACATCTATAGCCACTCTGCCTTCTGGCTACTAAGCGCCCAAAACGTAAAGGTATGTCCTTGACCCCTTTTTTTATTGTTAATTGTCTTTTTAATCTCTAATACGAATACACGCAATATATGTGCCTAAGATCTCCATTATCAGTAGTATGGAATTACCTAATGCGTACTAGAAAAGGAATTGGTGTCTGCTTTGATGAAGAAAAGAAAGAATGGCCATTTAAATTTGTTTGACAAGTGTTATCAAAGCATATTTTGCTATATTTTTTTCTTGACCAAAATTTGTTAAAAGTTGCAAAATCATGAATGTGGACGTCACTTAAATTTATAATTTATATAATTACTTTAATCAATTATAGTAAAATTTTAGAACAACACATTTACTAACAAGTCGTGTCGTATCATGAGGTTGTTCTATACGAAAATGACACCACCCATATTCAGCAAAAATAATGTTATCATCTTTTCCTTTTTTTTCTCAACCAAGGTAAACCTTTTGTTAACGTCTCTTATTAATCTAATATCAATGAAGTGTGTACAATGGAAAATTCAATAAGAAAAATATACATGATATTCTGTTCAAGAACCTTAAAAAAATGTGTTGTTTTTAAAAATAAGTAAATACAATTTTTATTTTAAAAAAAAAACTCCTTTTAGTTTAATTCGTTTTACTTTGAAATCACTGATATATTTTATAAATAGGCAATCGAGATCAAAGTAAAATATAAAAATTATTTAGGGATATATAACGTGACAGCAAGAATAAATCATCTTGGGAACTGATTCAGTTGTAAAATTTAATGAAAGACTTAAAATAAAACACTTTATTCATCAAATATCTAGAATTTTAGTGGAAATATCTTTTAAAAACAATTCTCACGTACTAAAATCATTTAATTATCACATTATTTTTTTAAGATTCTCACTCATCAATAAAGTAATAATTATACAGTTAAGATGGTGATGAGTTGTTTAAGAAACAAGATAATTGGTATATGTTTAAAATCTGTTTTTATTCTTTAAATATTTAATAATTTGGAGAGATTGTAAAAAAAATTAAAGATAAATATTTCAATTGAAATTATCATTTTCAATTTAACTATTATTTAACGTTTTTATCTAACACGAGAAAAGAAAAGGATATAAAATTAAGAAGGATTGTAACACGTGTGTTAGGAAGTAGTGGGTTTGGGAATGTAATGGTAAACACTGGAGAATTCCAGAAAAATCTAGACCCCACTCCATAAATACTACTCCCTCCAATCTTCGCCAACAACTACTCAACATACCCAAATTCTCCACCACCTCACGCGATCATCTTCGTCGCTCATTCCACTCGTTGGTTCGATTCGATTCCTTAGTTTCACATCTCCATGGAGCTACACAGATTGTTGAAAAGGAAAGGATGCGTCGATGAAGTTAACGACGATTTCCCTCTCTCTTCTCCCGCCACCAAGATTCGCCGTCTCGTGAGTGCTTCCTCTCTTAATTTCTTCGCTACTTACAACTAACCTAATTGTTTTTATACTAATCGATTCCGTTTGCACCGTCTCAGGATGCCGAGTTGCCGCCAATTGTGGAAGAAGAGGAACCAATACCGTCGCCGTCGCCGTCACCTTCACCGTGTCCGTCACCGTCTTCTAACGATGAGAGAGCTCTCGTGCTTTTCAAACCTCTTGCTCATTCCCCTTCCTCTTTCTCATTCACCGTCGATTCTGACCTTATCAATGAAATTACAAACAGTAAGTGTTTTCTTCCGTTGATTTAATTTGATAAAATGTGTTTTAGGTTTTTCGATTCTCAATTAAAACTCCTCTAAACTCCTATATTTTGATAATAATGAGTTTAGTGTTCGCAATATTATAATAGATGATTTTCGTCCTCTTTATGATACTTGGGATGCTAGATTAAGAGGCGAAGTTCATTCATTATGAGTAATACGTGAATCCTTCTAGCCGGTAGTTATTGAATTCATTTTTCTTTCATACTGCTGTCCTTTAATCGGAATTGTATGAAATTTTGGTCTAATTGCATCCTCAGCTAGAATTAAGTGCATGAACGATCGCGACCCAATTTCTTAGGATGGAGGCACATGAATATCTAAAATTTTATCGTTTTGAAAATGTGGAGACTAAGACTCACGTTGACCGGAAATTGAGGATGTCAAACCTAAAACTTAATTTTTTTTTCATCTTATTTACTAGTGTTCTTCATTGAAATGGCATCAATTCTAATTGATAAATGATCAAATTATTGCTATTATTATTGCAGATCAATTTCTCTTGTCCAAACAGAGTGATGGTGTTGTGACAGGGTTACAATCACGTGAGAAGAGTAATGATGAATTGGCTCTCGTGCCTTGGGTACCTTCTTCTTCTTACCAGTTCTCCGATGTTCATGATATTGACGACGACTCAAATATTGAGTTGATGGAAGCTGATGAAACGGAAGAAGGTGGGGGTTCTATGATGATGGATATTGAACAAGAAGGTGACACTGATAGTGACCCTAAAACTTACACATCAAGCATTCACTACCCAACAGCGCACTCTGGAATAACAGAGGGATTCCAGCAACACTGCTTGTTGCCTCAGCTTCCTCACAACACCTCAACTCCCATCTCTTGGACCCGCTGAGATTTGTTTGTTACATCTACCACTTACTATCTTCTTTTATGTTTAAGCAAGTTTTTCCCGTATTTAGGATAAGGGTTAGTAGACTAGACTGAACCCCTTAGTTACAGTTTTCGTTAGTTATAGTTTTCTTTTGCGCTATGGGAATCTCTCGCTTCTTGTGCAAGTGGCCATGCAAGTGTCACTAAGAAAAGAAAATGAATGTGTATATATTTTTTTGTCGCCATCTATGTATTGATTTTCATTTTAATTCGCACTGCTGCAAAGGGATGAACTGAAGTGTGTAAACTGTAAACCACGAGATCGATGATGAAATAACGACGACTGCCAATCAACAAGTCATTATATCCAGACATAATGATACCCGTTGAGATTTTAAATCTGCAAAGGGATGAACTGAAGTGTGTAAACTGTAAACCACGAGATCGATGATGAAATAACGACGACTGCCAATCAACAAGTCATTATATCCAGACATAATGATACCCGTTGAGATTTTAAATCGAAACTGAGTCTTGCGGTTTTAATCACGAAATTCGGTAAGATTTAAATAATTGAAACTGTAATTTTGAGATTTAAATTTCTGAAATTAGAATGTGATTAAAAATAGCTATTTTAATTATTTTAGCTTTATCTCTTAAATTTATAATATCTTAACTATTGTTTTGACAATTTATATCTAATTGCTTCTATTTTTGTTATTATAAAAATTAGAATAATTATAAATGATCTCATTTATAGAAAGATACTTCTTACCAACGTCATTATGTTTATTTTAAAGAAGGGTTAGCTTTTAAGGCACTAGAACCATGTGTAATAGGAACTTGAGGTGGCTTCATATAGTAATTTTGTATCGTTTATTGCTAGAGCTATTTCACACTACATGATTATCATTGCTATGAAAGAAATTAAGATTAAATATGATTTTTAACCAAATTGTTTGAAATTGATTTGATTGTTTTAAATATGTTAGTTGATTGTATTATAATAATATTTGAGTTGATTATATTATTTTGATATGTTTTTGTTTTTATGTTAGTTAAAAAGTATATTTGAAACTTAAATAATTGGTTAAAAAATTAAATTTTATGTATTAATGAGAATTAAATTGAATGAATGTTAAATTGATTTAAAATTTTAAATAATGATTAATTTTAATTTTCATTGAAGTTAAAAAATTAATAATATTTAACAAAATAAATTATAACCATTGTTTACACACATATATATATATATATATATATATATATATATATATATAATTCATAATTGTTAGCATTATCACCAGTTTTATAATTTTAATTATCCACAATAGGGTAATAACTACTTCTTATTGTTTTTTAATCATTTATTTATGTTATTATTATTAAAAGTTTATTGTTATTGTATCATCATCGTGGTTATTATTATCACCATTATAACTTTTTATTGATCGATCTTTTGTACTATTGTGTTATTCAGCAATATTAAATAATCTTATCTTTATTTTATTGAATTGTTATTTTATTATATATATCTTTATTGATAGATTATAAAGACTAATTATCCTACTAATTAGTCTACTATTCATTTACAATTCAAAGGCTTCACATTTAAACTTGTTCTTTCTCGTTTTGTCCTATGTTTCCTAGTGTTAAATGTTTACTACCATTAGAATTAGTTGTGGTTGTTATTGTTTTTGTCACTATAATTCTCTATTTATCATCGTTTGGCCACCGCTGTCATCATTATTGTCATTATTATTTTTTCTGGAGAGTTTTAATTAGAGATATCACCGAAAAGCAGGTTAATGAGTTCATATATATATATATATATATATATATATATATTACTCAATTTAATTTTTATGCTAAATATCCAGTTAACTGTGATGACTATTAAATTATGGATCAAACTAACAATAAATAGCAACCTTAAAGATTAAATCGACTTGTTCAATTATATTAATTGTAGTTTGCACACAAAAAAAATTATTGTAATAGTCTTCACTAAATTAATAACAACCGCCACAATTGGAATTACTTATCTAATTCATAAAATAAAATTGACCAATACTCATTCCATTTTATAATAAATGCCATTTTACTCAGATGTTTCTCTAAATTTTAGGAGCATTTATCAGTTCCCTTAATTACTGTAACCTTAAACATTTTACATAATATCAACAGGTTTTCTGATATAGACTTGGCTAAATACCCATACTTAAGCCCCTAAGAACGGTGCAGATGTAAAAACAAGAGAAAAAAAAACTGCTGTCATTTTTCTTTTATTGGCTGTCATCCATAAAAAATAATATAACAGGTTTTCCACAACCAAATCAAATAATTGTGCAGAGTAGAAATAAATAAAGGAAAGACAGTGATAGGTATAGCTTCTGACAGTCATAATATACTATGAGAGTAAGGAATCTGGAACTGGGGTACACTAAAAACACCAACCACAGAAAAACCAAATGGCATAAAACTGGTGAACAAACCACATGGATGCCTTTGAGATGGAAAAAAAATTCAAAACAGAATGGCAGGGCCTTAAAGTACATCGGTATTCCTGAGTTATGGCCATTCCTACGTCATACAAACCCTGCACTATTTGTCCTTCACAAAGTGTGTATGGATATATTCATGCTGCATGTAGCATTTTTGTGACAGGGCCAAGCTTAAAGAGCAGTACCAAATTAATGTGCAAGATCATTTCTATACACTCTAGTCTCCGGAGACATGTTGTTTCTCTTCATAGTATCTTTGCTCACTCCTACTTTTCTTAGCATTGCGTTTCTGCATTAGACAAGAAAACAAACCAGGGTGAAACATTTATCATAGTTTTGAAAGGAAAAGCAAAAGGGGAAAAAGCTCCAATGGATGAACTTCTTTAGTACAAAAACAGGAACTGATAAGATGCAAAACCCAATAAACCCAATACAGTTTGATCTCAACACACAAATAAGCGTTTCAATTTCAAATGCTTCAGTGGTATGTGCATGATTCTTGGCTTTTTCACTTGGAGTACAATTCAGGAATGTGGAATAGTTTTTTGATGAATTTTTATTTGAGAGGTGAAACTATGCACTTGTGAAGAATTCTAAAATTAACAGCACCTTTGATAAAATCAATATTGGCCTAATACACTAGAATAACAGATTAACTATATCTAAAAAGATTTGAAGGTTAGTCAAATCTTGAGAAACAAAAATTGAATTGAAGAAATTACCACGTAAGCTTCATGATTGGCCATTATCCTTTGGGCTACAGTGGCAGTAGTAATATCTTTTGGGCTTTCGAGTAAACGGAATATTCCCATGCTCTTAGGGACCTCATATGGATCTAGCTCACACTGCATATTAAAACTTGTTCAGCAATATGTGAATATAGGAAAATGATATCGTATCCCAAGTGAACTGAAAAACTAAAGGTACACTTACATTTAATGACTTCTCAGCAACAGTACCATGCACAACTAGTGAGATATTGAAAGTGGTGATCTGTTTGATTCCAAAATAAACCTCATCATAATGAAAATATCCAATGAATTCAAATTATGTGCAACAACTCTTCATATGCAGCGATGAATGTGTCAAAAAAAATAGACCTCATGACAATGAAACTATCCAGTCGGTTCAAATTAGCAAAACAAAATTGTATTTACAAGAGAAAAGGTGAAGTTTCACGAAACCACAAGTCAATGCATCAAGAACAATTCAAAAAAAATTTGGTAAAACTACTTGATCGAAATCCAGAAAATGTAGAATCAGAGACTTACCATGTCCTTTGTAATTTCCCAGGGTGAACCAATAATAACTTCATCAACATAACGAGAAGCTAACACGCTAAGGCTACGCTCATGCAGATGCATGATTGGATAGTGATTTCCTCTGTGCTCACTGCAGAAAAGTTGTTAGTTTCATATCTGTCGTTAACACCACCTCGATAATACTCATATTCAATAGTAAATATACCTCACGGTCTCATCTGAGTGGATTCCAACTAGAAGAAAATCTCCAAGCTCCCTAGCCTTCTTAAGTATCTGAAAGAACTCAGAAAAATAAATAAGACAACAAATAAATAAAATGGCGAGCGCTTTGATTTCAATATTTATCTGTACCTCAACATGGCCTGCGTGGAAGAGATCAAAAGCCCCGTCAATGTATACAATACGTGCATTTGGGCCAGGACCCTACAATAAGATGGAGTGACCATGAATTATCACAAACAAAAAGGACAAATTGCCTCCAACGTGAAACTTTTAATTGTAACATAAATTTAAGTCGTTTTTGTTGCATTAAGTAAATCCGCATACATATTGGTATTGTTTAGGGTAACTCTTAAAGAAACAGCAGGAATATTTTCAACTAAAAAATCACCAGAGAAAATTGTGAACCGAATGTGTGTTCTTTGAAAGATAGGCATGACACAAGCAACCAAAATTACCTTGCCATTTGAAAACTGGACAATACGTCGGGAAGTTGGTAGAAATTGAGCTATGTGGGAAGCCTGTGATGGGTTTTCTTCTTGAGGTTTTACCTCACTGCCATTATGATCTTCACCACTTTTTTCATCTCTTAAAGAAGACAGTATTCTTCCTGCATAAGAATCAAACACATTATAAGCTTAATGATTCACAAAAGTCGTTGAAGCATAAAAAAACATTGATATCAAGCCCCAACATTAGAGAACTGTGGTAATATTTTTCATCTAAAGAACCACAACTTCACACAGTATCCTGATATGATATGAATAGAAGCTTAGTACCTACGATATCTGTACTGGAAACTCCTTCAGTACGCTTAATTTGCTTGTAACGACCAGCTTTCTTTGCTGCAGCATATGCATCTGTTCCGTCTGGAAGCAGGCACGGATCATCACCATGTATGACATAGTCAATTTTGTATTCATGAAAGAGACGATCCAAGAATTGCTCAGTAATTGCATAAGGAGCATCAGTTATGACCTCATCCACCCATTTCAATCCACTCACAAGGGCAAGCCTGAAAGATAATCCATAACCCAGTTTTCAGAATCACCAACACAAAAGCAGAGGCACAAATACATCACTTTAGAATTGAAAAGACAATACAACATCAAATTTTATACCTCTCTGACATAGACAAAACGGGTGGCCCTTTATTGGCAACGATCTCCTCATCACTCACGAGACCCACAACCAATTCATCTCCTAGAGCCTTTGCTTGTCTGAGAGCATTGGCATGGCCATAATGCATCAGATCAAAACATCCATCCATGTAAACCCGAATGCGCCTCTTTCCAGATTTCTTCTTGTGAAAAATCCCCAAATTAGACCAAGAACATGGCAGTGACAAATAAGGAACACCAATCCCACCAAAGTAGCTTGTTGACAACCCCAGCAAGGCTGCTGTAACCATTAGACCCCCAAACACGCGAGGGTAGTAGTTTACCCCTTCCCAAATCCAACTGTTGTGTTCGTAATCCATGTCCTTCTTATTTACTTCTCTCTTTTTTTCTTTTTCTCAGAAACTAGTTATTACATATAAGAGGAGGCACAGACCTGCAACAAACCATCGTGTCAAAACATAATCAAATCCGTTTTATTCTCAGAACAAGTACAATTCTCAAGCACAATCCCCACAAACATTACTGGTAAAACTCAATGGGGAAAATAATGCTCCAAAAATGCAAAGAAAAAAGTTCAATTGCCACCCCCAACTAACGAAACAACCATTTCCATGCAAAATCCATACGGAAAACGAGAAAATTAAGAATTGGGGCATTCACATATCCCTGATCTAGCTCTTAGCAACACCAAAAATGCAGCTTTGCCGAAATGAAATTTAAGAGTTAGAACGAATCTTCGGCAGCGTACGCAGATGCAAAAAAAAAAAAAAACAAAAAAGTCCAAACTCAGAAATAACGACAACCCACCTGAGATCCTGAATAAAAAATGAAAATTGAGGAGCAACAAAGTGCGAAAATGAAGATGGTAAGAAGAAAAAAACCGAGTTTGACGAGATGCAATGGCCGAAAGCAAAGAAAAAAATTATAGATGGAAGAAACAAAAACAAAAGATCGAATCAGAACCTTTTTTTCGTTGCTTTTTCCGTTCCCTTTGTGTCTGTGTCTCCTCGCTCTTTCTCTCTCTCCTCCTCTGATTCGTATGGAGGAAAGCTCGTGGTAGTTTTTTGGTTTGCAACAAAACTTTGTCTGAAACAAAATAGGCTTCGCTTTTTCTAAACACAGACGAAACAGCAGAAATATAAATATCGCAATCTTAGCAGTCAATTATATAGGCCAATGACTCTTTTACTCCTCCAACTTATGCTATTCTCTTTTCTTCCTTCATTCTTCTAGAAATCTAATTCTTTTTATTTTCTATCAATCAAAAGTAATTAGAAATGAAATATTAGTCCCACATCGGATGGACCCCTCCTCTCATATATGTGGCTGTGTCTAAATACTACGCCTCATAGGACACATTTTGGGGCAATACTAATTGCGTGTTAATTCCGTGCTTTTTTTATATATGTTCTTTTCAAATTATTTTTTGATGTAGTTAGTCAATCGTTCATGTGGGTGATTTTAATACACGTGTGACTTGCGATTTCAATGCTCATTTCTGCACGTGTAAGAGCCTCCATATTTTTATTATTAGATTTTTCAAAATTTAATTTTATGTGTTAAATAATCTATTACAACAGATTATTTTATTATATATATATATATATATATATATATATATATAACAGAAACTTAGTTATGTATTTTTGTTATCAAGTTGAACAATTATAACATAACTGTATAAAAAAATGTATATAATCAGGTTGAGTACACGTAACGGAGACAAAGTTATATATTTTTCAGATTAAGTTGTCTTAAACTAAATGGAAATCATCAACTTGGAGAGCTGAATAAATTTTAAAACTAAATGAAAATCTTGTACAAATTTAAGTTTAATAGGAGTGTAAGGTGAGTTTATTTAATTAAAACTATAATAATATCTACACTAGATCTACAGAAAATAAAGGAGAAGATTAATGTACGATTATTTTGTGAGAAAATTGTAAGTTGAGTTATAAATGGTTTATATATATTTATATATATATATATATATATATATATATATATATATATATTTTTTTTTTTATGAATAGTGTACAGATTAATATAAAATAGTAATATATTATTACCTTCAACTAAAAATGATAAGACATTTACATTGCTATACCTTTCTTGATATTAGAAAAATCTAATAGTAAAAATTTAAAAAGAATTCATATAAAAAGTTAAGATATTTTTTTAAGATATTAATTTTATGAATTTTTTTATATATTATTAATCTTTTTATTTCTTCTTAATATTAACTCAAATTCAAATTTAGATTTCTAGTGCCAATGGGTAGTAGGCTAATATCCTATATACACATCATCTATTTTATATCTTTATATTTTATTTAATTTAAAAAATATGCATAGGTTTGTTATGCTGAAATTAGTTTATTTTTCTTAAAAAATATTATAATGTAAATAACTATGATTTATAGATAAAATAAAAAAAATTACATTGTCATTTAATTGTGAAAATTCTATTTATTATAAACTATTAAAAATTAAACTTTTAGATTAAGTTGATTATATAAATTAAAATATTACATTTTAGTTGCTTACTAAACAAATTTACTACTTTAAAAAAAATATTATTCTCTATATTTTTTTTTAAGTTTTTGAGTTCAATTCTTACTGTTTTCGTAATAAATAGTGTAAGTAAAACGAGGATGAAATTACTGTAATGTGAAGTGATATAATATAAGGATAACATCATGATTTGGGAGGTTTAGATTAGTTTATTTTAATTATGGAATATTTATATTTCTTGTTTACAAAATTGTTAGAACATGTATAGTTTGGATAATTGATGTTCTATGTGAATTAAACTAGAGATTGAAGGTTTGATTTTACTCTCTAATTTCTTGTTAAATCGTAAATTGGTTTGATCAATGTTGCAAATTATACAAAAGATATATTTTTCATATTTTCACTTAAGAAAAGATTTTTCATATAAGAAAAAAAAAAAGTGTGCCTTTTGTCTTATGGCATTATGATCATTCAATAAATGAAGTATTCCTTCAAATCACCACTTTACCGTTATAGTGAAAATCATGTCAGAAGTATTAATTTTGAGATCTGTAATATTTAGTGTGTTCGTGTTTCCATGTATATTAATTTTGAAATTTTTAATATTTAGACATATTTATATATAAATATATATTACTTTTTTTTTGTGTTATAAGAATTAATTAAATTTAGTTTCTGTATTTATTATTTTTTTTTTACAATTCTCAAATTCTATTGTTACAATAAAAATGTATAAAATGAACAAATGCATTATTTTAAACTTTTTTGTTTACTTCTGAATTAAAAGAACATGATTTATCTAAAACGTTTGTTACTTGGTATTTATCATTTGATTTCTGAAAATGAATATCACCTAAACACATGTTAATGATGAGCGAACTCTGCCTTTAACAATTTTAGTGTGATCAGTGTCATATTAATGGCTTCCATTAAGAGAGGCAAGGAATTTTTAATGACATTATTTAGTAAATGCGTGGCTTCTCCAAAAATATAACTTTATATTTCCTTTTAATTCTTCTTTCTTTTAGAGACACAGTAATTTCTAAAAGTTGTTTGTCTTCAAACAGTTAAAAGATTGTGAGTGGATGTTTAAAAAAAATGAAATAAAACATAATTAACAAATTAAAAATATATGAATGATAAATACTTTCTATTTAAACAATTTGAAAAAAAAGACATATAATCAAATCATAAATTTGAGAATAAAATATTAACAATATAATAAATTATATTTTTAACATAATTGTGACAAATATTTTATTGATTTTTATGCATATCCACCTTACATAATTTATATTAGTATCATAAATACATAAACATAATATATATTTATATCTATATAGAAAAGATTTATTTTTTGTGTACATATTTATTTCTCAATTTTATTATTTAATTAGAAGTTTTTTTAAATTAAAATAATTGTTTTATTAATTTTATCGTTAAAGTAACTGTTTTTTAAAGTTTAGTCTTTTTTTTTTTAATTTGATATTTTTTAACTTAACCAAAAAATAAATTTTTGACATTGTTTCCAGACCATGATCTTTATGGTGAAAATTAATCTTCATATAGATGTGCGAAATCTTAGAAAAAAGTAGAGAAGGAAAAAATTTAAATAAATGATGACTTTTTAAATTGAAACTTAATAATTAATTTTTCAATTTTATAAAATTTGTATTCTAATATTAAAATATTAAAATTTTATATCAAATAGACCAATACAATTAATTATTTTTTAGTCCTTACATCACAATTTATATATTTTTTATCATAGATGTTAATAAGATATATACAATATAATTGATTGAATATTTAATATAAGTATACCACAAACATTTATGCATATTTACTTGATATTCAATATTAGTTAAATTACATTATTATTATTATTATAAATATTACTTGTTAAGTTTTTATCATAAAGATAAATATTTAAAACAGTATTATTAAACTAATAAATAAAATAAATTTGTTACGTAAAGAATAAATATATTTAATTTTTTTACCCCTTTATTAGCTTTTCCTTGTTAACATGATTTAATAATTTATTTTTCTCTTCATCCATCATTTCTCTATATATTAATCTCCGTCTTAATGTTAAATTGTCCTAAACTTTTTCTTTATTCGCTTTTCCTTGTTAACATGTTTTTAATAATTTATTTTTCTCTCTCTATATATTAATCTCCGTCATAATGTTAAATTGTCCTAAACTTTTGGAGATACACTCATGTCATGTCATGTCAAATAAGATATATTTAAAAGACATTTGATCAACAAATATACCGTCTTAATTTTTACACTACAGTTTGAAGGAAGATGAAACTCACACCTCGAAAAAATTAACAAAAATGTAAAGTACAAGTATTTCAACACATTTTTTTTTTCTAACACGCCCATCAGTTAAAATTTAATAATAATGATAAAACTATTATGCTTATTAAACAATAAATAAGATAAAAAGAAGTTATTAAGCCAATAGTAATGTAATAATGTTTGGAGAGAATTTGATGAGAAAAATAAAAATGGGAGGAATGAGTTGGCAGAAAAAACAAGCACTGTGTGGTATAAGGGATTGTGGAGTTTGATTCTCTGCTTTCGAGTGCAGCCATGGCTTTATCCCTACCTACCCATTCTTCTCGCTCCCTCCTCCCTCTTCCACCGTCCACCAAACCCACTTTCCCCACCCTCCGCCGCCTCAACCACCGCGTTTCTCTCGTCACTGCTTCCACTCCCCTGCTCCAAGTCAATGACCTCAGAGCCAAGATCGTCGAGTCCAACGTTCAGATTCTCCACGGCGTTAACCTCACCGTTAACCAAGGAGAGGTCCACGCCATCATGGGAAAAAATGGCTCTGGCAAAAGCACTTTCGCCAAGGTTGCTCATTTACCCTGCCCTCTTTCATTCAATTGAAAAAAAAATGTTTTTTGATGGTTGAAATGTGACGGTGCTAATTGAACAATATGCAGGTTCTAGTGGGGCACCCTGATTATGAAGTTACTGGAGGCAGTGTTGTATTCAAAGGGGAGAATTTGCTTGAAATGGAACCCGAAGAACGGTCTCTTTCGGGTCTCTTCATGAGTTTCCAATCCCCTGTTGAAATTCCTGGTGTTTCCAATGATGAGTTTCTTGTCATGGCCTACAATGCTCGAAGGAAAAAGCTTGGTCTACCCGAGCTTGGTCCACTCGAGGTATTGCATAAGTTGATTTTAACATTAAGTCATTTAATTTGAGTGTTTATGAAGAAGCTTATCCAAATAGTACTCTGTGTTTCTCATATATTGTTATGAGGTTGGTTGCTGATATTATTATTATGTTTGTGATTGTTTTTGTGGTGCAGTGTTTTTCTTACCTGATGGAGAAGCTTCAGCTTGTTAATATGAAGCCTGATTTTCTCAATAGGAATGTGAATGAAGGGTTTAGTGGCGGTGAACGCAAACGCAATGAAATCTTGCAGCTTGCGGTTTTGGGGGCGGATTTGGCTATTTTGGATGAGATTGATTCTGGGTTGGATGTTGATGCGCTTAGGGATGTTGCCGGTGCCGTTAATCGGATTCTCACCCCACAAAATTCTTTGATGATGATAACTCATTATAGACGGATTCTGGATCTTTTGAATCCTACACATGTACATGTTATGGTAACTTATGACTTACTATTCATCTTCATTGTCGTTGCAAGTTTTGCAGTTGTAATACGTGTTATGCTTGGGTTTTCACTTTTCGTTATTGGAGTCATGATGCTAGTTCTATCAAATTACTTTTCCTTTTTATTGGGACACTGTCATATTTAGCAATCCCGGGATAGCAGATGAAACTGAAAATACTTTACAATACAGAGCTTACAGGGATAATGACTAGTTTGAAATAATTTATACAGTTTGTATAAATATAAATGATCAATTATTGACAAGTACCAAAGTATCTAGACATGTTCGTTATCAAGCTATAGGTTTTAGCTTTTAAGAAAACCTACACGTAAAATAGTAACGAAGGATGCCGTGACCAACTAAATAGATAGAGAAAAAGAGAGTGCTTTGGTGTTGTTCATGACTCATATCTATGGGTGGGTAGATGTTGGAGCTATTATAACCCTATTTCTAATCAACGGTTGAAAGACAACTGCTTTGTTTCCTAGGTCGTAGGAACATTACTGAATCTTGTTATATCAGAATCTATGTGTGTGTGGTAGTTTATTCTATTGTTTTAGGTTACGGTTGTTGGTGCTATAATTAGTTTGGGTCCATGGGTTGATGGCAAAAGAACTTGAGACTTGGACTACAGAGTCAATAGACGGAGAACATGGACTGATGGAACTAAGGGAACTAGAGAAAACAGTAAAAGGAACTCAGTAGTGTGACAATAACACTAAAAACAGAGATGGATGAGAATAAGTGAACAATGAAAACTAGATTTGATCACGAGAAATCTGGAACTAAGAGTGAGAACTAGATGTCAAATAAGCTTCATCGCTGGTTGCCTGAAAGTGGCCGGAGGATCAAACCGAGGTTGTGAAGTAGTCACAAGATAGGAGAGAGGAGATAAGTGAAGCATGGTAATCATGAACTTTTAAAGGAATTTCTTTAAGCTGAAATCCCTTTTTTTTACCTAAAATTACCTCCACAGATGACCCTCTAATGTTAATTTTGTTGGGCAATCTTAGGATTGTGGACAGCTTCAGCCTAACTGTGCTATACAAATGCTACAGAAAGTGAAATGCTATGGTTATGCATGTGGCCGCTATGAGCTGTTATAGATGCTATTGACAAGTCTTGACACTGTTAAGAAAAATATTTTGTTAAATAGTTGTGATCTTTGGTATTTTGGTAGTTAAGAACATGTTATTAAATATTTAATTTGTATCTTGTTTGAGTTTGCAATAGACATTTACTTGCCTTCTTCTGATAGAATATTGTTTATCCTTCTTAGAAAGCAGTTCTCAACCATGTATGAGAAACTGAATGTGTATATGCATTATGTTTATGCTGTATGCTGTGTGAAATAATATGAATGGACCTTTTCTTTCTTTTTCTCAAAAAAATCAGGACAAAGGGAAAATTGCCAGAACAGGTGACATATCGATGGTAGAAACTATTGAGGCAGAGGGATATGAAACTGTCTCCGCTTCAACATAATACAGCATGTATCGGTATTTTATTTTACTTCAGTGTAAATTTCCTGATCCTGTTTCAGTTTAAGTTCATTTTCATTTATAAATATTTGGAGAGTATCTCTTGCAAGAACATAGTGGGGAATTGACAGTATATATTATTGTGAAATGAAGAAAACTTTCTTACCGGTTGTAGTGAGAGACATAATAAGATGTCACTGATTTGTACTGAGTTTGGGAAATTTCTTTGTTTCACTGCTGGAAGTAGTTGAATACTACCACGTCCTCCTATATATGAAAAACAGACATATAATTCATCAAGACCAATAAAAGTAGTTAAGTTGACTAATCCTAATAGGGAGGCTTTTAGCAATAATCTTTTATTTTGAGTACCTTATAAATTCAAATTGTAATTGCTTACAGATATGACTTTCTCGGTAGTAAAATCTTGGAAGATAAGAAAATCTTTAAATGTTGAATCTCAATGCATCTACATTAGTCTCAAATGTCATCAGTTCTTGTAAGGAGCAGAAAAATATTTTCAATGCAGATGTGAGTTCACGTGCACTACCAGGTAAAATTCACTCACGTTCAGTTTGTAAAGGTCTCTTCCAAATGCTGAGCATTTCCCTTCATTAGTTTGATCATAATAATTTTCAAACCCTTTAAGCTTTTTTAAATATTGTTTCGTGAAGAGGACTTATAAAAAAATTGTTTAATATTTATTATTTAATGATCAATGATATATATGGGTAAAATATGTTTGAATTGACTGTAAGATAAATGACGAAACTATGTAGCTGTTTGTCATTGATTGATCTTATCAAACAACTTAGTTAGTATCAGGTTGTGCAGAGTCATTTGGTACAGAAAAATTGTACATTTTACCATTCAATTTACTATGTCTGTTACATTTTTCCAACAAAATGATGCTTTATTTACTAAAATTGGTAGAAAAAGCATAGTAAGTAAAATTCGCAGAATAATAATATTTGAGCAGTAAAATGTACAAGTAATTCTTTCATTTAACATGACATGCTCGATAAAGTTTCTTAAAATAGCTGTGTTTGTGTTGCAGATGGTGATGCAGTTGCACTAATGTTTTGATTGCTCCTTTCATCTTTCTTGTATCCATTTTCAAAACGGGGAAGCTTCTTGACTTGACTTGGGGACATATTTTCTTCTGGGCATTATTTCCGTAGGCTTTGGTATAGAAATTTCGAAACTATTGAATGGAGGTTTTGAAGTTATGCTTTCGCTTTTGTTTTAGATGTGAGCACTTTTGAATTGTTAAATACCTACTTTAGGATCACACAGCCAATGTTGCTGCTAATGCAGCAAGGATTGTAATATACGTCAATGTTAGCCAAGTTTTAGTTTACGTGCTAAACGCATCTGATGCCCATCTCATGCTACCATTTAGGTTATTTATAATATTTAACATGTTTTTACTTCTCGATATTAGTGGAAAAACGTATTTGACTATAAAAAATTAATGCAAAAGGATTATATTAATTATTTTTTAAGTTTGGAAGTTAAAAAGATTATATTAATTTATTTTTTAAGTTTAGAAACTAAAATATATTAAAATTTTATAATGAATTTCAATTTTATATCAAAAGAGATTAAAATTTTATTTTTTTCATATTCTTGTTGGTGGGCATATTAAAGAACTTAAACTTTTGCATTTGGAATCATGGTTATCTGTACTTGTGCTTGTGCTTTGAGAACATTTATGAATAATTATCAACAAGTTTCATCAACATGCCCTTTTTAAAAGCTGGAATAAAAGAGAGCATCGCAGTGGAAATTGAATTCTGCACGGGTAAAGTGTAGCGTAGCATCTATTGCAGCAGATCAAACAATGGTCTTAATATAATAATTAAGTGTTCCTTTATACCTTTTCTGTTTAAATTGCTGGAGAGTAGTTAGGAACTATGTGGTAGTGTTATGTATAAGAAGACAAGGATGACTGTTAAAGAAATTTTTATTAACTTGAAAAAAAACTCATAAGTAGTGAAGGAGTTTGAAAAAGAAAAGTATTGACGTAGTTTAAATTCAAGTTATATCAAACATACAAGAGGGAGTAACTATTAATAAAAAGAACTATGATAAAACAAAGAATTTTCTGTAAGAAAAAGATCACATTAGGACTCAATCTCTAGTCACGAATTAATTTAGTCGTGAATGTGGTTTCTGGAGACAAAAAAATCTATACATTATTTTATGTTTTTTTTTTTTTTTTTAAATAAGTATTGAT
>Ga0214543_1002423_pt1 | contig 36580 bp, 17 predicted proteins | sample CNSS2metaG_FD_160094 | JGI IMG/M metagenome (GOLD analysis project Ga0214543, IMG submission 160094) | Root nodule microbial communities from cowpea collected in UCLA plant growth center, Los Angeles, California, USA - CNSS2 | ecosystem: Host-associated > Plants > Roots > Nodule | place: USA... | reverse complement strand
TTTTTTTTTTTTTTTTTTTTCAGTTTTCATATCTTATGAGTTAGATTTAAGGTTAAATTATTCTAGAGGTCTTTATTTTTGTAGCAAAATTTTAAGTAGGTTTCCCATTTTTATTTGATTAAATTGAGTTCCTATTTTGAAAAATTCGCTACAATCAGTTTCTTTCCGTTAGTTGTATGGTGTTAATTATGTGCCACGTGTCAGCACATGTTTTTTTTTTTTAATTTTTGAATTTTTTTTGAATTTTTTTTATAATTTTTTTAAAAAAATTAAAATTGCCACGTGTCAATTTGACATTGTGCCACGTGGCAGAGATAATGTGATGTGGCAATGACAGTGCCACGTGTCACTATTGGATGTGAAAAATCTCAATGTAGTCTCTATATTTGTTATTTTGTCTCAATTTGATCCCAATTTTTTTAATTGAATCAATTTCATCCTTATATCAAATTTAATTTTTATATAAATTTTACAATGATATTTTTATTATAATTGATATTTTTAACAAAATGAAGTTTATTTAAATGTATATTTTGCATTGAACTTTATTTAAATATTGTTTCAAATAGTTATATATAAATAATTTATAGACAAATGTTAGAATTGTTATAAATTTTTTTTAAATTTTATATTTGAATTTATAAAGTTTTTATTTCTACAACAACTCTAACATTTATCTATAAATGATAAATGATAGATATATAAATATTTCAAACAAAATTTAAATAAATATCAGTGCAAAATATACATTTAAATAATGTCATATTGACAGTGGCACAATGTCAGATTGACACATGACAATTTTAATTTTTTCAAAAAAAATTAAAAAAAATGTTAAAATTTAAAATTTTTTTTAAAAAATTTAAAGGAAAAAAAAAATCACGTGCTGACACATGGTACATAATTAACACCGTTATTGTACAGCTAACAAAAATAAACTGATTATAACGAATTTTCCAAAATAGAGACTCAATTGAGTCAAATAATAATAGAAAAACCTAAAATTTTCCTATAAAAATAGAGACATATAGAATGATTTAACCTACATTTAATTGTCTTTCAATATGTGACTGATATCTTTCTGCACAATGATATCATTACCATCGACTTTCATATTATCTTTTTCTTAAATACCTGCTTATTTAATATTTTGTACTTTAAGCTTGTCTTTTCACGTGAAGGGTCTCAAGTGGCTGTCGTTGTTGGAGCAACTTCAATTATTTCACCAGGTAACACAATTGTTCTTTCTAGATTGCAATTGGTGGTGTTTCGATTTTTTAGTTCAATATCCTGTAAGTATTTATTTGTCCAATTTCAAATTAGTGGAAGTTTAATATAAATCAAATCATCAAAGTTTAAACCATAATCTTCCGTTTTGATTTGCTTCATTTTAATAAAATCTTAAATAGGTGATTTTACTTAAGATGAAAATTTTCCGTTGCCTCCACCTTCCGTTTATAGATGATCTATTGAAAGGAAATTTTTTATTAAATAGACCTTTAAAAGGGTGTTGCTGCTAAAGTTTTTAGCATCAAAATAACTAATGAAATATGTTTTTGCAAATTGAGGCATGATTTTATCAGTAAATTTATAATCTGTTTTCAGTGAGGTTATATGTTCACCTACATATGTCTACAATCCACAAAAGAAAATATTGAATACAATTTCTTTGTATATAAAGTTTCTTGCTTTGATTTGGGTGGTGCTTCACTTTGGTACTTCAGTTTCCTGCTTGTATTTAACATGTTTAATTCTGTGTGAATAAATTTTGATAAATGATAAATAGTTCACAAAGTATAGAAAAACATGTGTATATGTAAGATCCAGAAAATTCATACAAATAATAATTAATAAAGTATAAATAATGGTGGGTTGAGAATACCTTTACGAACTTTCTTGATAAGCCCTAGACAAGGAATAGTATTGGCTCAAATAGTTGAGAGTACTTTGTCATGTCTAGAGGATTGGGGTTTGAGTCATTTTTGTGTTTATTTAAATGTGTTTTATTTTACAAATATATTGTAAATGCAGAAGTATATGACATAACATGGTATATATGCGTGAATTTAACATGAAATATATGATAACTTGGTGGTTGTGTTTATGCTTGAGGGGTGGAAGGATGTGAGTTTGAACTTTAGTTAGCATGAGTTATACTTTTTCATGTTTAATGTTTTTGCTAAAGAAGGAAAAACCTAGAAATTCTAAAGCTACTTTGAGAAACAATAGTTGGGGAAGTAAAAACACAAGTTAATGGCCACTAACCTTAACTTTTAATTAATTTTCGTTTTAATATATATTTTTTATTTATTTTGGGGGCTGGAAATTGAGAGGGAGAAGAGAGTGAGTGAGAAAGCAAAGAGTCATAAAGTGTGGTAGTAAGGAAAGGCAGAGAGAAACGAAATTGCAATTGAGGGACCGAAAAGGAGTGCTGGAAAGGACTTCTTAGAGTGGGATCAAGGGTTTGAGACGAGAAAGGATCATTGAGAGTGCACTAGGAGCAAGGAAACCTAGTAAGGGGAGTTGTCCATACTTGTTTAATTTCGATTATCAAGCGTTTGGGACGAGAAAAGATCATTGAGAGTGCACTAGGAGCAAGGAAACCTGGTAAGGGGAGCTGTCCATACTTGTTTAATTTCGATTACATTGTTATGCATGAATCATAGTCTGAGTGTTTGATTTCCTGTTCAATTTAAGTTGTTTTCGTGAATTCTGGGTTTCTGCCCAGAAACCGCCTGGCGACTATAAAGGCCCGCCAGGTGACGCACCCATTGTTCATGATTTTTCTAGGTTATGTGATGAACCGCTTGGTGGCAAGGAAGGACCGCCATGCGGCGTGAACTGGCAAAATGCGTTCTTGCTTGATTTTTTGTTTTCGTGATGCGTTGAGTGTTCTGCGATAAATGGATCCTTGTTGATATATTTGTTGCTATAATCGATTGATAATAATTACCTTTTTCTTTGATTTTATGATTTGAGGGGTTGATGAACATGAGGGTCATTAAGGGTTTGTCAAATGGATGCGAAATGGTAATATCTTACTATTTAATTTGTGTATGATTGGATTATCAGAATAATTGTATATGAGTGTCTAGCGAATAAGTGATTGGGTGCAATCCATCGGTCTTAGGAGGTCGAATCGAAATTTTGGGGGATTTAGGATTTCTGCAGGTGCAAGGAAATCTGGAAAATCTAGAATCCTAATGCACCGCGTGGTGGTATTTGTGTGCCGCTAGGTGATGAAGGGCAGCTAGTAGCGGGTTTTAGCTGGCTTAGTAGAAAAAATGAAATCGTGGGGCATTGAGGACGAGGCTTGCTTGAAAATTTAGATGATTGTATAATAAATATGGGTTCACTTGGATGTATTGATGCATGAGTTAGAATTATGGATTATATGAAAATAGTAGTGGTTTGAGTTATGGAAAATAAACAGAACCATTAGGTACTGTTATTGTTAGTAAACTATTTGCATTTTAAAACTTTAGGAGTTAGCTATTTGGAAACACTCCATGTACTTATATTATCTATTACCTTAATCAAATAATTGGTAAGGTGCATCTAAGTAGGTGTTGGTTGTCATTAGGCTATATTTATAAATATTGAAATAAGGCATAGTGAATCTGGATATAAGAATAACATTAGGTGGATTGATGTTGGTGAAATTGCATGCATGATTGTATGGCTGGCATAAGTCCACACGTTTCATATAGATGCATGACTACTTTCAAAGGATGTCAATTTTCCATGTTTGGATGCATGTGTACTTACTTGAATTGATGTTTAGAAATTGTGGTGATGCAATTTGTAGTATGTTAGCTGTGATAATGTGTAAGTGGCATGTTGGATGTGTAGAGATGATTGCTTACTGTGTTAGAACCAATTCTGCAGTGCCTAATCTAGTAGAATTCAATTTACTAGTGTGATGCCTGGTGGTGGATAAGCTTCTGCCAGGCGATAAGTCACGAATAGAGGGGACAATGGTCGCGTGGCACTTGGCAACAAGGGATTACCGCAGGCGGTCTAGAGCACGTTTTCGCTTGGCGGCGCTTAGGAAATGCTAGGCGATAGTGGTCAGGGATATGCTTGATTAGTTATGAGTGGGGAGGTTCATAACGAAGATGTGAGATGTGTGATTGATGTGGGTAGGTTCATATCTTTTGTACTCTTGTGTTGGGATACAAACGGGGAGGTTTGTATGTTCCGTGCTTACACTTGAGGCTGCTATGAGCAAGGAGGTTCATAGTAGGTGTTCACGCATGTTGGACTACGAGCGGGCATGGTGGAACCCCTTGCATGAAGATGAAGAAGAGAGCTCCATGGATGAGTGATGATTGGCGGAAGCTAGATGAAGGAGGGAGGTAGATCTCGGCTATGGAGTGAAAAGGTGAGAATTGAATTCTATTTTAGAGAAGATAGAGGAAGGTGGCTAGAGGAGATGATTCAATCCTCTAGCTTAAGTGACTCTCAAAAGGCAATAGGAGTGGGATGATCTCAACACTGGGCATCTATGGCTTAAAATTTCAAGAGTGATTGCAATAGCTTAAAATTTAGGCTTTTATATGAAAGCAAATACATATAAGCACTCTTAGCCCTTGGATGAGAATGACCTTCAATCTTGGCCGTGGAAGATGGCTTGGAGGAGGAGCAAGGCTCACGGCCATTGGATGATGCCTTAGAAAAGGAGGAAACATTCCTAACCCTTGGATGCATTGGATCCGTGAGGTGTAGGAAGGAATGTTGACTTCCACTTAGTCCACCTTGGACCTTGGATAGCTCACGACCAAACCTCCCATTGGGCTTAGACAAGCCCAATTTTAGCAATTCAACTACACATTGTTTGACTTATTATTCTAGAAAGCAAGGCCTAAACAATGGGCCAATCTTATTGCTATTCTATTGCTCTTTGATACACCTCTTCAAATCTTCACATCTTCTTTGGCACATGTGAAGAGTGTGAGAAGGTGATGTGGGTTTGGGCCATCTTGGATGAAGCCCAATTGGATCTTTTTGAGCATGCCCCTTGGTATTGGGCCTCTTGATGGGCTTGGACTTGAAGGTTTACCTTGGCTTGATGCTGGGCTTATTGGGGTCATATCAGGGCAAGTTTGTAGAGTTGGACTACGGGTGGGTAGGTTCGTGGGAGCATGATAATCCCTAAAGACCAATATGGTGAATGGATCTTTCTCATATATGTTATGAGATTGAGGTAAAGTGTAGGATGTAGTTGATGAATTAAAACTGAATAAGAGGGATTGGGTGAGGGTTAAATCTATTATTTATTTATTGTGTTATTTTTTGTCTCAGCTCACCCTTTCTGTTTGTGTTTGGCGATGATCATATGACTTGTCACGCGGGAGCAGATGTGAATCCAGGTGAGCATGCTGATGCATAGAGACGGAGTAGGGCAGACTATGGGAGGATTTTTCTCTATGTTTTACTTTAGGCATTTTTTAATAAATTTTTATGATGTTTTTCTCTACTATGAACTTGTAATAAAGATGGAGCAGTGTAATTGAACTGCAATGATATAAGTTTTAAATTTTCCCACGCTTGGGAATTTTATATATTATTTTAAATTCCAAAAGAAATTATATGATATATGATTTATCTAGTAATATCCACCCAGGGTGTTACAATATAGATGCATAACACTTTTATACATTATGGAAAACTTCTTTGAAAACTACATTTGTTGTAGATGTCAAAGGTTTTCTCCCATTGTCATGGATTAAAATTTTTAAATCCTTCTTATTTTTCACCTTAGAAATTGCAACATAAAGTTGTCAATGACTGAAAAATGGACTTCGCAAATATAGGCCAATGAATTCCGAAGATTGTCCATGAGATTTGTTTATGGTCATAACATAAGATAACATAATTGAAAATTTCTGACTAGCTTAAATGGCCATGGAGATTGTGATGGTGACATAGACATACATGGAATGTAAATATCGGTTCCTTTTGTTCTTCCATTAATAATCTTTGCTCCTACTACATGGTGTGCAAGTATGGTTACTATCAGTCTGCTTTCATTTTACAATCCTTCAGATTGATCCAAATTTTTAAAAGCATTATTGCTGCCCCAACCTTTAGTTTAATACCATGGTTTGCTAAACCTGATGTTCTCAAAGAGTTTATAAATTCTAGAGTAATGCCTTCATATGGGTCATCTTCCATAATATTAGATGTATCAATAAAATTAGAGCTAAGATATTCCTTTATTTGACCTAATTTAGATGATGTAGTTTGTACTATTAGTAAACTTAAACAATTAACAAAATGAATATCTTATAACTTATAAAAATTGTTTCGTTACTTGGAATTTTTTGCAAGACAAATTCGTTGATTTCATCAACTATTTCAATCCTTCTAGCTAGCACCGCTTTGGATATAAAAAAGTTTTCATCTTGGTAGTTGTCCTATAATGTTGGATATGTACTAAATGTTGGCATAAGCAAGCTTGAAGCAAAGAATTGATAAAGCCATGTGCACATAGATCATAGGTGTTTGATGAAGATTGATGAAGATCCACTTCAAGATTAAGTTTTTAGTGTGTTAAATATGGAAATAACATGTTAAATGTAATGTTTTAGTGCTATATCATGTCGGTAGGCTATATGACATAGGTTAGATGTCTTGTGTGACTTTGTGTGTCTCTTTTAATCTGTTAAAATAGGTTTTAACAAGTTAAAAGGCTTGCAGTATATAGTTTCTGGTATAAATGCATTCAATTAGTTGATTTATTTTTCAATCGATTAATTTCACTTAAATCAAGTGAAATTAGCTAACTGTATGGAAAATTCAATCGACTGATTTCACTTAAACCAAACTATATATGTTGTGTTTTCGAGAGCAGAGTAACGTTTCTGAGTTTTTGAGCACGAAACTTTGTCATTCTTCTCTAAAAAACTCTCTCTACAATACACAGCTGCAACTCGTTATTTGAAGATCTTGGTTGATCTTGGAGGCATTTTGGGTTGTGAGTAGCTTGAAGAACACATGTATGGTTGACTAGGGACAACCACCATCAGGTTTGGATGTTCTTGTGCCTCTGGTTGGTTTGCCTGATGTGATTTCAGGTTTGTAAGTGTGATTCTTGAAGGGTGTGTATATAAATTTTTGTGTGAGTCAAAAATCTTGCGAGTTTCTTTGTTCAAAAGTGTAATCTTGGTGTGTGATTTGTAAAACTTTTGAATATAGTGGAAACCAGACTCAGGTTGTCCTGGTAAACTGGATGTAGCTCTGTGATTGAGTGAACCAGTATAAAAACAACTGTGCAATTCTCTCTCCCTCATCTCACTCACTTTTAATATCTTTAAAAACTCAAGAAAACCAAGCAATTCATTCTTTGGTGTGATTTAATGCGTTCTCATGTAATCTGAGACTGTATACTTGTTAAAAATATTGATTGGAACAAGTCTTGTATGTTAAAAGACTATTGTTTGAGTTAAATATGCGAATTTTGCTTTCTGCATAAATCTCCAATATTTTAGCCGACTGATTTGTCTTTTTAATCGACTATTTCATAGCTCAAGAACAAATTTGTCTTTTTAGACCCTAGCCATGTTATCAAGACTCAGAAGATTAACTTTTCGGGTGGGAAGTAGTAGAAGAGGCCTTATGATAGACCTTAGTAGTCGACTTCGAGTGGTGTGAAGTGCTTCGAGTGTGGTAGTGCACATTACAAAACACAACTACAATAAGCTAGGGCACTTTGCCAATACTTGTCCTGAGAGAAAGGCGGTGGGTGGGTCGTAACAACATAATTCTTCCAATGACACCTTACCTGATATACCAAATATTTTGTAAATATTTGGTATTGAGGAATATCAAGGCATAATCTAACTATTGAGATTTGTCATAATTATCATTAATATGTGAATATTTTCCACAATAGATGTATCTTAGAATACTTTTTTGTCTTTATGGTGATGAGGCTAATTGGGTTGCATTACTTAGCATCATCTATTGGGTCAGGTAGGTACATAACCCCTTAGTCTCGGGAGTTTGATTGGTGTGTAAGGCATCCTTGTTGTGGTGCTGATTGACCACTTGGCCGAGTTGTGGTTGACTTTTACAATGTTGTAGGTGGATAGGTTGTTTGGTCAGACTATATGTGGTCATCTTTGACCTTGTAGATGGATTGGCCACTTTGGACTGTTGATTTGGATAACGCTTGATGCTGCTTTTCTGAGCAAACTTTATACTGCCAATTTGGGTAGGTTTTAGTGTGTGTTGTCGACTTAGGTAGGCTTTAATATGTGCTACCAAGTTGGACAAACTTTTGTATGTGTTGCCCAGTTAGGCTTAATTTGTGTTATCGTCTAGGTAACTTAGGTGCCACATTTGTAAGCTTATGTTGTCGTCTAGGTAACTTATTTGCCACGTTTGTGGGCTTTTTTTACTATCTAGGTAACTAGGTGCCTCATTCTGGAGGGCTTAATGATTATCGTTACTAGTTTAAGTAACTCAGTGTCTTATTTTAGAGAGCTTTATGATTAAGATGCATTTGTCTAGAGGGCTTCGATTAAAGTGCCTCACTTTGGAGGGCTTAATGTTACTAGTTCATGTAACTCGGTGCCTCTCTCAGTATGGCTTTATGATTAGGACAGTAAGATGTGTCTCTAAAAACCTTCCATGGTAAAATCCAACTTAGGGACAAAAACCAAGCGAAGGAAAAGGAGTACACACATCCTTGTACCTTAGCGACAATACATCTTTGAGTGGGTTTTATTCCACGCCTTCCATAATAGTTTTTAATACATCTTTGTGTGTGTTGTTGGAACATGCTTTAACTCGTGCTATCGACTTAGGTAGGCTTATGTGTTGCCATCTTAGCCAAACAATTTGATTGTGAATGTTTTTCCTTGTGTGTCTACAAGAGGGGCCTAGGGAAGGAAACCTCCCTTATGCTTGCTACCTTTTTCGCTCTTGTAAGTCTTTTCGTCCTTTAGTTTTCTTGGTTTCTTTCTTCATAGTTACTCTCTACAAAGTTATGCGGCGTGTGATCGTAATTTTGAGACCGCTAGTTATCTCTTGGACCTTTGTCTTTAAGCTTACTATTAGTGGATGTTTGTCCTCAAATTAGTTTTCCATTTAGTTCTTCTATCTTTCCTTTTGCCTAAAGTCACGAGCATAATCAGACTTTCTTCAGACCAAGTCTTCCTTCTGGAATATTGTATCTTGAATCCGGGTATTGTAATGACGAGTTTGCTATCTACTTATCCACTACTTTGACTATCTCATCAAGTTTGATATCTCGACTATTTTTTGAGTTCATTGGGTTGTCTTTTGTTTAGCTTTTATTTGCCTGACATGGACTATCGGCTCAAGGATCTTCAAATCGAGTTCTATTATATCCTAATATTGGAATTTTGAGTTATTCTAGCTCATATACTCAGGTACATCGAACTACTTTTATATTTGGGAACTTGAACGTTGAGTTCAATAAATTTTTTCTGTACTCGAATATTGAAACACCAACTTGCTACTGTACTCGACATTGGAATGCAAAGTTGTTATTGGACAGCACTAGAACGCTAAGTTGCTGTTATACTCACTAAATTCTTCATGTACTCAAGTATTGGAATGTCGAACTACTTTTGTACTCAACCAATGGAATGCAAAACTGCTCTTGTACTTAGGCAATGGAATGCAACATTGCTCTTGTACTTAGGAACTGGAATGCCAAGTTTATTCCTGTAGTTAGACACAAGAATGTCGAGTTGTTGTTGTACTCAGGGATTGGAATGCCGAGATACTCTTGTACTCGAGCACTGGAATGTCGAGTTGCTCTTGTACTCGGGCATTAGATTGCCGAATTGTTCTTGGATCGATCAAAATTGTGGACTTGTTAGTTAGCAATGGTGACAATGATAACTCTTAATCATCTTGCTCATGGTCATTAACTATGGTTGGCAAAGTCCCATATGGTAGTTGGGGTATATCTCTGAGTGTGCGGTGTTGATCACAATCAAGAGATACCCAAGGCGTTAGGTTGTGCATTACTCCTCCACTATTAGGGTTATGATCATAGTGACTGCTTTATTTGGAGGACGCATTCTGTAAGTTTTGAAATGGTTGAAATGCCAAGAAGAGGGGGCGTTGAATTGGCTAGTTAAAAATTTAGGTAACCTTTAAAGGAAAAAAACTATCTTTAATTGAAGCAACCCAACCAACAAGTAAGGATGTAAACACCTCTAGACAATACACTTTCAACCAATAAAAAACAGAGTTAGTCGATTGATTTTACTAAACAAATTCTATACTGGTATAATCAATCGCCTGAATCAGAAAAATAATCGACTAAAATACTGGAAAAAATATAGAAATGCAGATTTGTGATTTAAAGCACGAACAATGTAAAAGATCAATCAAGATAGGTTCCAATGAGTTATACAAACATACTAAGTGTTGTAGATGCCACCAAAACACTTAAGAATATAAAAAAGATGGTTTAAATCCAAATTCTTTAAACTTTAAATGATAATGCAAGAGAGAAGGGTTAGAGAAAAGATTGGTACACAAGATTTTTATACTAGTTCACTCAAACCTGAGCTACATCCAATTTGTCAAGGCAACCTGAGCTTGACTTTGCACTATTTCAAAAGATTTACAAAGTTTACACCCTTACACTTTCAAAATATGCAAAAACAGACACAAAAGACTCTTCAATCACACGAGAATCACAACAACACAACAAGACACCTCTTGTAGACCTAGAAAACCACCAGGCACACACACAGAACTTGAGAAAGATCGAACCTTAGTGGTAGCACAACCTTGCCTACCACAAACACCTTCTCCAAGCTTAAAAACATAGCAAAATGCTCTAAGAATTGATCCAAGATCAATCTTCACCAACTGCAATCTGTATGATCACGAAAGAGAGAGAATTCCTAGGTTTCCATATAAGTTTTGTGCTAAAAAATGGTCTTGCTACCTCTCTTTCGAAAAATACAGCTCTTATAGTCAAACTGTTATGAAATTCAACAGGTTGATTTTTAAATCAATCGGTTGATTTTTAAATCAATCAGTTGATCACTTAACTTAAGTGAAATCAATCGATTAAAAAAATAAATAAATTGTTTGAAAAGTCACAATTTAAGATTACTGCAACTAATCTTTTAATCTCTTAAAAATCCATTCAATAGATTAAAAGACACATTTTAACCTGTTGAAAAATATTTCAAGAGATTAAAAGACACACTAACGACCGTATACATCTAATAAATTCTAAATAGTCTATAAAGAGAATTACAAACTTTTAGCTTGTTTTCCTAATGATTGATCCATATGGAGGGCATGTGTTCAAAGCTTGTTCAACATGAGCAACATCAAATCTCCATGACTTCATCAATGAGGGCATGATTCTAATGCAATGGCTTCAAGTTACTTCAACAAAGCTTCATCAAATCTTCAAGAAACATACCATCCAGGCTTCGCATGTCAACACATTCCTACAATGGACAGACTTAAGAACGTTGTCTTTTTTAGACAAAGTTTTACTTATTAAAACCCTTTTTACAAATTTCCTTATAAAAATTCATACTTTTGATTTAATGAATTATCCTTAACTAGGACACTAACATTTTGATAGAGAATATTACTTGTACTCTGGAATTTCTTCTTGTACATTATGTATATTGATCTATTAACATTTTCATGCATTGAGGAGTTTATGGTCATAGTGGTTACGACCGATTTGTATCTTATCATCATTTTTACTTCATCTTCGAGTTAGAGTCTTAGGCTCTCAAGAGCCGAGCTATTATGTCCTTGTTGGAAACCTCCAGGTTTTGATAAAAGAGAGGAGAAATCTACTACCTTATGCATCCCTCTTAATGCTTTTGAAATAAATCTCAAATGGCTCTGCATCCGAGGTTATGCGTCACTCTTAATGCTGATGAAATAGATCTCGAACGCCTCTGCATCCGAGGTTATGTGTCGTTTTTAACGCTTTTGAAATAAATCTTGAATGGCTATGCATTGGAGGTTATGTGTCACTCTTAACGCTTTTGAAATAGATCTCGAATGGTTCTACATCCAAGGTTATGCGTCACTCTTAACGCATTTGAAATAGATCTCCATTGACTTTTCATCCGAGCTTCTCGAATGACTTTTCACCCAATCTTATTATCATTATCTCTTGTTGAAATTTGGGTTGGATAAATTTCCTTTCCTGATGTTGAGCTTTCACCTATCTTCTACGGTGTTTCTTGAAGTTTTACATGGTGGTTGATGGAAGGGTGAAGTTGAAATTTGTCCTACATACTGTATGCGAGACACGTTGGCCTAGCTTAACTTGAAGGCCAAACTTTTGAAGAAGGGTGCGAGAACCTTATCTCCATGGTGCTGGCAGTAAATATTTTCTACAATGACATCCATAGTCCCACTATTCTCATTGTCCCACTACTATGGGCGACACAAACCACCATGATTCCTCGCTTTGCCGCATTAAAAGATCCTGCCACCATAGTGTCACTTAGCAAGCTTGAGGCAGACCTTCGAGTGATACTAATAGCGCATCCACACCGTCATAGATGGACTCATTAAACACCATGAAAATTAGGTCGTCACTAGTGATGGCGCGCCACCCTTGGTTATTGAAGCCTTGGTTGAAGATGTCAACTCTAGGGATGACGTTCGTAGTAGTGACGTAGTTTCTATAGATGGTGTCCTACATGTGAATGGTCCAATAATCTAAAGCGGAGTAGAAATGCCCTCAAAATGGCTGACGAGGTAGTGGAGGAAGGTGAGCATGGCGAACTGGCATTGCTCCGATTGTCACAGTAGTGCTGGCGACCTTTAGGCAAATGCGGTTGTGGAAGAAGATGGAAGATGAAGGTGATGATGTATCATCATTTGGTTGGTCAAATTTTTGAGAGAGGATGATATACATGTGACAAATTTTCATTGGTCAAATTTAGAGTGAGGATAGCCATGTGACGACCTCTGATTGGTCAGCTTTGTTAGTAGGTGATTGTTTAAAAAGTGGAGTGCATAAGTAAATTAGGGTGTGCATAACATATTTATCCAGAATTTGCCATTTTGGCCTTTTTTAAAGGTGTTTTGTATTTTCTTTATATTCACACCTTATGAAATTGGCATAACTTAAACTACATCAACAAATATTAGAATATTCAAGAAAATATTTTATACAACTTAAATACTCGTTTCGATGCGTTTTTATCTCACAAGGACAACATTGGAATTTGGAGCACTTATTAAGTCTAGTGTTGTCAAATCAAAAGGAAAATTCTTTTTCTGACACTAATTATTCATAAAATTTGAATAAAATATATTAGTGAAAGAAATAGAGTGTCAAGATAGCATTCTTACAACGCATTGCAAAATTCTAACCATAAGTATTCATGGTAGGTAATTGTGAGCAGTTATGAGCAATCTTCATCGTCGATCTTAATAATGAGTTATCTCATCATGTAAAGATTATATAAAATGTGGATGCTGGATAAAGTTTTACCTAGGCCCCACAGTGGGCGCCAAATGTTCTTACTAGGATCTGACATGTGGACCTTTGGACATGTGGCATGATCTGAATGGATTGCAAAATCCTGAATTATATAGGTGAAGATCCACTACCAAAAGACTCTCCAATGCTCAAGTTAGTAAGATAGTTTGTATATTTTAGAGTAAAAGAGATGAGTATGAGAGATTGTGTGTGTATTTCTTAGGGAATACCAGATGTATTTATAGGGCTTTTGGGCCTTGGATCTATGCGATAAAACAGGTAATGTAATATCAAGAAATATTAGTAAAATAAACACTTACCTCATATATGCAATAATAATAATAATAATAATAATAATAATAATAATAATTATAATAATAATGTGGCACCTTACATGATATACCAAATAAATATTTGGTATCAAGGAATATCAAGACATAATTAAACTACCGAGATTTGTCATAATTATCGTTATTATATGAATATTTGCCACAATAGATGTATCTTAGAATATTTTGTAGTCTTTTTGGTGATGAGGCTAATTGGGGCTTATTAGGTTGTATTTCGTAGCATCATCTATTGGGCCGGGTAGGTACAACAGCTAATACCAAAGAGGAGTAATAATGCCTTACTAGACAAAGCGTATCTTATTTTGAAGTATAACATCCATAATATAACTAAGGTCAACTAGATCTATGTGATAAAGGATTACTTGTTGAAATCTATGCTTGTACTTGATTATCGCTTTCCTTATGTTATCCTTGTCTCCAACATTTTTCATCATTTTGGAGCAAGTGTAAATGGAGAACTTTCATAGGTGATCAAAGGTTCAAATGATATCACTAATGTTACTCTGCATAAAATGTAACTTGGGAAGGTTGACGATCATCGATTGCAAGGGATGATGATGAATCAAATGTTCTTGATGACACCATGCTCTTGATTGAAAAATAAAATAATTATGAATGAATCATTTTAAGAAATAACACCATGTCGTAACCAAAATCGTAATGGGATGACAAATCAAAATTAAAATTCAAAAATAGAGTTTTGAGAGTTGCCACCATAAAGATAAGCTCATGGTTTGCGAAGCTGAATCTTGAGTTTGGGAATTAGTTACGTGTAAGGAATGTGTTAGCATCCTGAAAAAAAAAACATTATTCTGAAGATGGGATGATACTATAATTAAATATGTGATAAGATATGTGTTCTTTCAAAATTTTTATTTTTCCTAAAAGTAAAAAAAATATTATACAAAATAAACAATTTGTTTTTCAAATTTCAAGTTCGATAATGATTAACCTCATCCCCAAATATTTTCATTCAAAATGGAAAATCAAGAATTATGTAGTTCTAAAATATTTTTTGTGAATTTGACAATGATTGATCTCACTCTTACGTATTCTCAATCATACTTGAAAATCAAGGAGCACATATGTTGGAAGTTCCACATCGACTAGTGATAAGGGTAATTTGTAGAATATGAGTAAGAACAAATCTCACCTTACAAGTTGATTTTTTTGTGAGGTTGGATTAGACTTAATGTCCACTTCTTAACATGGTAGTAGAACCATCAATTAAAGCTTATCCTAGCGAAGTTTATTGTTTATTGATTTATTATTTCACCCGCTATCAAATCGCCTATTAATGTTTAGTTCAACGCTCAAAATGTATATGTCTTAAAATCCACTTGACATGTCATGGGTTAGTTCCACCCTTTGTTGAGCTGCTGTCGAATTACCCGTTAATGTTTAATTAACTTTGTTTGAATGTTGATTTGATCTTTTTTAATTTTTTTTATATTTCTATGATACTTTTAAATTATTTGAAAACGTGTGTCCAACTATAAGAAAAATCTACGGACACCAAAGAATGAAAGCATTTTTTTATAGTTTTTTATTTTTTATTTTTTTTAGAAAAAAAATGTATGTATGAAAAAATAGGGTGCAAATAGTAAATGAAGTGGGATGCTGGTGCAAAGATTGAACACATGGTGCTGGTGAATAGATTGAACGCGTAGTGGAGATCCAAAACTTAAAAAGTGAGAAAAAAAACGAAAATATGGGTGCATGTGTGAAATGTTGAATTTTATTAGAAGAAAAGGGTAAAAATAAAATAAAAAATAATGGGGGTGCATGAGTAAACATATGAAGTGTAGTAAGAAAAGCTAAAAAAAATGAAATAAAGGGGATGTTAGAGCATAGATTGAATGCGTGGTGCTGGAAGTAACAAGCCTAACCCAACCCAAAAATAAAATAAAGAAAATGGAGGTGTGTGACATGGAACGCAATTGCAGAAAATGAAAAGCGCGGGTAAACCCAAAATAGAAAGAACGATATGTGTAGTAAAGTTTACGGGTGCGATGAGTAAATATGTTGTCCCATTACAAATTGCGGGAAGTAGAAAATCGAGGGGGGCTTGTGAAGTAGAAAATCGATCAGCCTAACCCAAAACCAAACTAAAGCAGTGTAAATGTTAGTTAGCCAAACCAAAAACTTGCCTATGTTAAATAGTTATGGTATTTTCTATTATTAGCAGTTGCTTCATTTTCATGTATAAATACATTCAGTTGTTTCTCAACGAAAGTGGTTCCTATTGTTGTGACATTTAATAGAAAGCTTAATTGTCCTTTGTATTCTTTGTCTTTTATGTGTGTGTGATGAACCAATGTATTGTTACATTGGATTTTAACATGGTATTGAGAGCATGGTTTGTCCTGTGAGTGGAGTGAGGGTCTCTCGTCTTTGTTGTCAGTGTTGGGTAAGTATCGGTGGGTAAAATGCATGGCTTTTGCGTGCAATCTGAAATTACCAGTGAAGTGTTGAAGGTACCAAGATTGGTGAAGTTCTTGAATTTACAGATTCAAGATGGTTGGGAATGGGAGTATCATTCAAGGTGCATTACTAGTGTGTGATGGAAAAGGCTTTGATAAAAGTTAAAGATGTTAGTTGTTTTTGGTTTTCAAGATGTAAAAGATGTGATGATGAGTGGGCTTGAAGACTTAGAAATAAGGCTACATAAGAAGCCAAGAAACACTTCAAGAATCTTCAAACACTGGACAACAAGGCCAGATTTCTCATTTACCAATGTGTTGGACTGAAGACTTTTAACAAAATTTCCAAAGCTGTAACAGCGAAGGAATGTTGGGAGATTTTGTTGAAGACTAAGATGGAGACAAGAACAAAAAGGTTAAGTTGGTAAACCTTGAGGAGGCAATTTGAGTGTTTTAGCATGGATGAGAATAAGATAATTGCTTATTACTTTGACAAAATTCAGGAACATGTGAATGCAATGACGACCTGTAGAGACACAATCATTGATCAACAGGTGGTTGATAAAATTCTAATATCATTGTCGCAAAGATTTGATCATGTAGTAGTGGCAATTGAAGACACAAAGGACTTGAAAGAGATGGTGTTAGAAACTTTGCAACATTCTCTTAAAGCGCCTAAGTATAAGATTAATGAGAGGATGCATAATCAGGCTCTTCAAGCTAGAGTCACTAACACAAAAAAGCCCTATAACGTCACTCATATAATGTCTGTCCAGAAAAAGTCTCACGTTAAAAATGATCGGTGGCATTTTTGTAAATTATTTGACTTTTTTAACGTCTGCCCATTCCAACACAGACGTAATTTAACGTTTGACACATAGTACCCCGACGTTATGTAAAAATTAACGTCTGAGCTCTCTGCCCCCAACTTAATTTAACGTCTGACCCACTCTGCCCCGACTTAATTTAATGTCTGATTCCCTCTGCACCGATGTTAAGTAACGTGTGACCACACAGTCCCGACGTCAATTTTTGGTTTTTCTCTGCGCAAAACGCAGAAACCCTAACTGTGGTGACCACCATTCCAAGCTCCTCCAAGTAATTTTCGAACATTTTTCACCACCAAACATGTTGGAATTGGATTATAGATTGATTTTAGACATTTTGAATCGAATATTTTTCGTTTTCATCCCCATTTGTAGTGTTTCACGATCATTCCTGTCGGTGACCATTATTCTGACCTCCTCTAGGTGAGTTTCGAACATTTTTCACCACCAAACTGGTTGAGATTTTATTGTGGATTGATTTTATGCGTTTTCAACCGAATATTATGTGTTTTCATCCTCATTTGCATCATTTTGAGATTATTTTGCTTGTTATATCTTTTTCATTGTATGTATATAATTGCTTGTATTTTTTTATTTGCAATTATAATTTTTATCTTAGACTATTTTTTTAGTTTTTTTGGCCTATTTCTTTTTTTAATTGAATTTTTATTATAATATTTGTAAAATTACGAAATAAAATTATATTTATTGTTATTTGTAAAATTGGACTAATTGTATTTGATTTGTTAATATTATTGTTGCATTAATTTTTATTTTATGTATGTAGATTTATTATGGATTCATTGTGGACCAAGGTCGATCTTCCGTCTATGATTCATTGAACCTCAATCCATTCAACCTTTGGGAAACTCACATGACCACATCAAAATTTATTTGCAAACATGGATGGTTGAGTTAAATAGAGAGATCTACTTTGCACCATACATTGATGCGTAAGTGTTTTTGCTAGTAATATTTTATGAAGTATTATTAATTATTTCTGCTAAGTACTTGTGATTGATGGTAGGTATCATTGACAACTATGTGTCATCATTCCAAGACAATGCACAGTTGTATGGTTTTATTTATACCATAGGAAGATTCTACCTGCTTTGAAAGATATGTTACAAGAGTAAGTATTACTTTTTTTCAATCCTAACCTATGTATCTACTTAGTTATAAAACTAACATATGTTTTATGTTTCCAAAATTTCATTAGAATTGTGGGTAAGCCTAGAGGCCAACAACTTAAAGTATTATATCCAAAGGTTAGAACTCATTTAGTTTAAAGTTATTAATTTTTGTATGTCAACTTATGACTTTGATATGTGTTTATTTTATTTGTAATGTTTAGTGTAACAAGCAAGAAGATTCATGGAAATTGTGTATATTAGTTTATAATATATGTTGAAACTTAAGTGTTATTAGATATTGTGCTGAAATTATTTTGAAACTGTTCTAGGAATTTGCTGATTTTCAGGTGTGGAAATGTTGTAAAAACAACCAAATTTAAAAAAAAAAACAGAGCAGTTTGACTTCTGGTGGTGCTTTGACAGATGTTATTTAACGTCTGAGATTACCATGGCCGACGTTATTTAACATCAGTCAAAGCCCAGCAGAAGTCAAATTGCTCTGTTTTTTGGCTCCATTTAGTGCGAAAATTGAGGTCTGCTGCTTTTGGCTCTGACGTTGGATAACGTCGGACCCCTATTGCCCTGACGTTGGATAACGTCGGACTCCTATTTTCTAATGTTATTTTGACATCACACAGTACGACGTCGGTGTTTGGACAGACGTCAATGGTCGAAAATATCGGACATTAAAAGACTTTTTTGTGTTAGTGAGTTGTTCAAAATGGAAAAGGTAGCACCTCAAAGGGAATGAAGTGTTTCAATAAGCAAAAGAAACAAGATGAAAAAGCGGGTGAAACTTTCAAGAATAAGATCACAATAAGTAGGAGAATATCTTGAATGATGATGAATAATGGAAGTTTGATAAGAAAAAGATGAAGTGTTACAATTGCCAAATGTGTGGCCACTTTGCACGTGAGTGTTGGGATGGTGAAGGTGCCAAGAACAAGCCAAAGAACCAAGCTAATTTGGCCAAAGATGATGCGTCTTTAGATTCTGATGTGGTAATGTTGATGGTCGAAACTAGTGATGCTAATTTAGAAGAAACCTTATCTTGGTAACTTAATTCGGGGTGCTCCACACATATAACTGGGAGGAAAGATTGTTGACAAAAAGAAAAAGGTGAACATCTATCTTCAATAAAGAGTTTTGATGATGATGATGACTTATGAAGAAGTATGGAAGACTTAATCATGATGCATGGAAAAATGTTGAAGACTTAAAATAATTTTTGGATTCAAGAGATATATTAAAGACTTAGGGGTTTAGTTGTTTAGGTCCTTTAATTTGTGTATGTTATTTAAGATAGTTAATTAGTATGTCAAGAGTCCAAAGGTAAAACCCAAGCAGTATAGCACTAACATAATTTGATTTAATAGCAAAACTCACTAGAATAATTGATTATTCTTAGTGATAATCGATTATCTTAGTTAAAAGTGATTTTTGAGAAAAATTCTGTGATAATCGATTATCACCTGCTGATAATCGATTATCACCTATTGATAATAGACTATCGTGGCTGATAATAGATTATCATAGCGAGAAAAATGTTTTCAGAAAAGTTTATGTGATAATCGATTATCTATGACAGTTGTTACTTAATTTTTCATATTCTTAACCTAATTTCTAAATAGGCTTTTATAAATAAAGTGGTAGGCTTTTATTTGAAAACATAGAATTTTATTTGTGTGATTCAAAGGAGGTGATAACTCTCTATGTGAAGGGTTTGAAAAACCTAGTGTGCATAGAGTGATAACTTTCATCAAGTGGGATCTTGAGTGATTGAGTGTTGCTGCTATTGCTAGGAGAAGTCAATAATCCTTTGTGTGATTCAAAGGAGGTGTTCATTCCTTGTATGATTCAAGGAAGGTGTTTTCATCCCTTGTGGATTTCAAGGAAGGTGTCTTCATCTCTTGTGTGTTTCAAGAGAGGTATTTTCTTAACCTAATCATTCTTATCATTGATTGTAAGTTTGGTTTATTTTAGTGATTGAGTTAATCTCATTTTTGAGAGATTAACAATTTGACGTAGGGTCTTCTGATCTGAACCAGTTTAAATATTGTGTGCAATTTTCTCTTCCTTACTCTCTTTATTTTATTGTGTTTATTAAAATAAATGAAAGAATTTTAATTCAACTTTGATATTAAAAAGGGAAAATTTGGAACACATAATTTTTATTAAGAACCCAAATCACCCTCCTTCTTGGTTTTTATCCAAATGCTAATCATTCCGCTGTTTAATTTCAATATAGATATGTTCAACAAAACCAATGATGTGTCTCAAGGAAAAATTAGATTTATCAATAATAGGAGTCTTAATGCAGAAGGTGTTAGATGTATAGTGTTGAAGGATTATGATGGTAGGAAAATCATCATTGATGATGTGCTGCATGTACTAGGATTGAAGACAAACTTGATGAGTCTCAAAGAACTTTTGCAAAATGGGTTTTTTCTTGGAAATGAAGCAGAATGGTTTGAGTATTTTTGAAAAAATCCAGAAGTTGGTGAATCATGCAACTCTTTCTAAAAATGGAACCTTTCGTGTAGGTATTGTAACATCCCAATTTTGGGATGTCACAGAACGTTAGAAAATGAACGCATTTGACTGAAAAGGATTAACGTTGATAATGTACTAATAGAAAAACTTTTAACTTGCTTTAAATTACATTGTTCAAAACGACACTTGGTAAAAAAGATTCAAATGACAATTGCGAACAAAAGAAAATTACATATATTTTAATATCTATTTTAAAATAACTAAGTAAATTATAAAATCTCCCGAGTTCACCTCAGCCTCTCGTCGATCTACTCCATGCCAAAAGCATCTGCATTATCATCTGATCCCGTATAACACACACGTTATACGATCATCGTACATACAACAAACGCACAAACAAACAAATCAGGGTAAGCTAACCATAAACAATGATATTCATAAAAAAAATTCATAAATAAAATATGTCCAATAATACTCAACGTCACATTCAAGTAACACAAAAACATTATGATCACAATCCATCCTTGGTTTGAACACACAAACCCCAAATCCAAACAATCATACTAAACCAAACATAGCATTACATTCATAAAAAATCTTCAAACATAGTGATCATAATCAAGCTTTGGTTTTCCGTGGCCTGTCACCCCACAACAACATCTAGTTTCCTAGAACAGATGCTTCGATGTGTCCCACTATCACAGCCAAACTGTCTCCCTTATTCTTCAAGGAATTATGAGTAAAAACGTCGATGCATCGCACATCGGGCACTATACTCGCAACGAGCCGAAATAAAGTGAAACATCTTTCCCCCTCCCTACTGCTTCACACTGGCGAGAGGGTACAACACTCGAACCAATCATCTACCACTACTTCACACAAGCGAAGAGGACCCCTTTCCACTACTTCACACAGGCGAAAGAGTCTCCACTAAGTTCCTAGGTACGGAAAACCTCACACAACACTTAATTGCACCAAGAGTTCTCAACAAGGCAAAACACTCTCAACATGGAACACATGAGAATTTATATATTGCCAATAAAATACATGCCATCACATCATGCTTGGAAAATAAAGTTTCATCAAAGCCTATCAACTTACCAAACAATATATTCAAGTAACGAACTCAACGAATGACATTCATTCGAACACAGACATAACATCACACTCAATTAATTATCCTCAAACCACCACTTAAACTCCATACCATGCAACCCATGAAAACATATGTAATTCAAATCAAGCAAGGTCACACTAATAAGTATAGATAACTAAATAATATCATAGCATTATTTAACAATATCATGCCAAACAATAACTTTCAAAAACCCCAAAAAGAATAAGAAAACAACTCCATGCACATCATCTCACAACAATAGGGTGTATGCAACATGTTTTGAAAACCAAGGAACTACCCACACCACCAACATTAAAAAATATACGTATCTATGTGACAAAAAAACCTTGAATTGTAAGAAATGTATGCATGAAAAGCATGTGGGCCCCATAGTATCCTACCAACCAATTAACATGAAACTTGCAAAAAGAAAGAAAGAAGCAAAAATAAAGTGGTTGCACTACGTGAAACAAAGTGAAAGAGAGTGAATGTAATTTATATGTGGATGTGAAAAGAGAGAGAAAAAGGAAACATATTTTTAGGTGGCCTCACACATGGTCCCACATTCCATCAAACTAAAAGTATACTACATACTAAAAGAGAAAACCAAGTCTTTTAAGTGTGGTCTGCACCATGAATTGTAAGGAATAAAACTAAAAGTCCCATAGGTCCCACCAAGTAACAAAACATCATAACTCTACCCTAAGTTTTTAAACCTTTACGTGAAAGAGAAACAAAAAATGAAGAAAGAGAAAAAGAAAAGCAAAAATCCATGAACCCATGAAACCCACCCCTGCAACATGAAAGAGAGTTGAAAAGGAAGAAAAAGAAAAGTTATTCCCATGAATCATGCACACACCCGAAGCTACACTTTCTAACAAAAAGAAACAAAATCAACACAAGGTGAAATACTGCAACAAGAATAGAAACGTGACTCTAACCCAAGCTAGTTTGGCCATGCAACACGTGGATTAATGCACCAAAAAACCTACTATAAAACATAGAACAATTCGTCAAGCTGCACTAAGAGAATTGTACGGGTTGAATTTATGTGACAGAGAATAGAAAGAAGAAGAAAAATAAGCTAACCCGTGAGCCCATGCATCACGAAAGAAAGAAACCCCTGTTGTAAAGAAAAGAGATAGGAAACAACCCCAACCCGAAACGTCTTCAAGCTTTTAAAATATACTCTCTTATAATTGGCAAGGAACAGAAACATGTGGTTTGCATGCATTAAAATTGAACCCAAAAGGAAAAATACTGCACCACAATGCAATAACCGTAACACACTTTTTTTCAAATATCTGATCACATTAAATGAAACCCATGCACAAAGCCAAAAGAAAGAATGGAAAGACCATGCACACATAAAACCATGCAACAGAAAACGCATGACAAGGTTTTCAAAAGGTTTCATTACTAAGCAAAGATAGAAAAAGGAAACATGGCCAGCTTCATTCATCAAACAACAAGAAAACAAGAGAAGAAAAACAAGGTTGGCTTCCCCTACCAGGATTTGGTTCTTCACTACGCGTTTCTCCCGCAGCCTCCTCTTTCACTCTCCATGTTTCTCCTGTTTCTCCAACTGTCGTTCTCTCCCTCTCAAAACCCTAATATTTAAAACTAGATTTTATCTCTTATTATTCCTAGCATATTCTATTTTTATTTAAAAAATAAAATAAAATATATTATTTGGCCTTTCTATTAATATATGGCAACAAAGCTTTTCAAGGGAAAAAGAAGCGGATGTATCTACAGATATTACAAACGTGAATGTAGGGGCTTTAAATAGCCATGCACGTGCATTTAATGCCACGAGAGGGAGAGAAAACCTAATCAATTTTCATGGGCCCACCATTAAAGAAGGAGGAAAACAAAACATTCACAAAATTGACGGATGTTGCCATGATTCAAACCCCTGTACTTGCACACACAAATAGCACTGCACACACATATATAATTTACATTCCATAATTAAGTAAACAATTAAAATAAATAAACGCCACTTAATTTTAATCAATCAATTAATTATTCCATCATATATCAAAATTAAATAAAATACTTAATCTAAATAAATCCACAATCTCAAATAAGCCATCAATTTTTCTATGTGTTTCTCTTTATTCTAATTTTTTTCGGGTCTTACATTCTTCCTAACTTCAAAAATTTTCATCCTCGAAAATCGTCTACTTAGAAAATAAAACCTCATAAATACCTAAAATTTTGCACACTTACATGATGGAATAAAAGTCTCATACCAACCAATTTGTACACATAACATACACTACAAATATAAAAACCTCATATTTCTTTAAAAAATATTCTTGTCCAAGAAAACAAAATCCTCCATGAACTAACGTAAGTACAATATTATTCATAAAAACAATAATTTAACATACAACCTTTGTTTTCTTTCCAAACATTGCTTTATACTTACGCATTTTCACAATATTTTTAATAAAATTATAATTTGTAATAAAAAAAATATGCAGAATCCATGTCATTATTAAACTTTATCAAAACAAAACAACCACCAAATAATTATATAACAACATGAAATTTTTACATACCTTTAACACAAATAATCTCATATAGAAAAATAACCATATTGTGATATCATCCAACATTATATTACCCACACATAAAACTCATCTCGCCTGATTTCAACATATGCATATCTCATCAAAGATAACAACCAAAAACATGTTCCCAAAACTAAAACATGCAATCAACAACATATTACCACAAAGTAATATCTAACGGTATGTCATTCTCTCATAACCAACCACTCTACCTTTCCTGCACACCAACGCCTCGTGGAGAGAACAAGCCACAACCCTTACCTGCTCACCAAAACCCGATAAGAGCACTACTTTCCTTAAGACTTACAAGCAACCACCCTTGCCTGCTCACCAAAACCCAACAAGAGCACAACCCTTACTTGCTCACCAAAACCCGGTAAGAGCGCTACTTTCCCTAAGACCTACAAGCAACAACCCTTGCCTGCTCACCAAAACACAGCAAGAGCATTATTACTAAGCTTAGACCAAAGTCTTACAGTAGAACAAAACCCTCCTTTTACCCAACTCACCAAAGTTCTATGGATAAACGTGCAACCTAGTTTTACAAATATGAGAGAATTCATACTACACATCACACACATAATCAAGTATGACATGCTTCATCACCATAGCACTCACTAAACATAGCATCTCACCCAAGCATGCATCACACTAACATTACCAATCATACCTTACATACCATGTAAATATCACCAAACAGTTAATACAAGTCAAACCAGAGGAAACCATCCAAATAATACCTCAATCAAGTATAATTCACAATACTGTTCAAAGTCACACAACATCAACTAGACAAGCTCACTCCCTACAATCCCAAATTTTTTTCGAAAACTAGACTCTGATAGCAAAACAACCTAAAGAAAAGAATGAAAATGTATGTGATTGCAAGGTAATATAGGGTTGAAAAATAACCAAAGCAACTACGACACTTCTGAGACGGAAAACCATGAACCCCAACATGATATTTGTACCACACGTAGCCAGCCTAGCCGAATAATAACCTTAAAACCCGCCTGTGTAACTACCAAGGATGTAAATAATAACAATCACCATACACATGCTAAAGTGAATCAAAGTATCCAGCCTAAGCCGCTAAAGAGCAACATCGACCGAACAAACTAAAAGAACAACAGCAGCCTAAGCCGCTAAAGAGTAACCGGCCTAGGCCGTTAACTCTAGGAAACTAAGCAAGGACTTGGCAAATTCAGAACATTAATGGTAAGACTCATAGGGCCCACGATGATCGAACTAAGGGGCCTGGGTTAAGGCCCAAGCCCACTTATGGCCCAAACAAGGGCCCAACCCATGACGTGGCTAAACATAATTAATAATCTATAAATATGCATGGACCCCACGAATTAAAGGTACGCATTCATTACTTTCCTATTCACAAGATTTGACTTTCTAAGAGATTTTTCTAACTTGAGCTTCGGAGTTTGTTCTGTAGGTAACCCCCCTCGGGTCCAAACCGATCACACCGAGATATCCATAGGCGACATGTATCGGCCAGAAGGAAGCCTATTGAGGAGATTGCAGACCAGAGTAAGGTAGTGTTTGTGTTTGACATATCTTATTTGTTCTCTGCAGGAACAATATTAAAACCTTATACTTTTAAACCATCAACGCATGTCATTCAAACATAAAGGATAGAGGCATAAAACAGAAAAAAAAAAATTGCACCATGCCAAAAATCATCCCACAACCATGAAAAACCAACATCTTGAACAATATCAATTTGAATCATCTAAAAACACATGCAAAGTAGGAAATTCATAAGTTCAAGCTTCATTCATCATGCAACAAGAAAACAAGAAAGAAAACAAGGTTGGCTTCCCATACCAGGATTTGGTTCTTCACTACGCGTTTCTCCCGCAGCCTCCTTTTTCACTCTCCATGTTTCTCCCATTTCTCCAACTCTCGTTCTCTCCCTTTCAAAACCCTAATATTTAAAACTAGATTTTATCTCTTATTATTCCTAGCATATTCTGTTTTTATTTTAAAAAATAAAATAAAATATATTATTTGGCCTTTCTATTAATATATGGCAACAAAGCTTTTCAAGGGAATAAGAATAGGATATATCTACAGAGATTACAAACGTGAATGAAGCACGTGCATTTAATGCCACGGGTTGACGGATGTCGCTGCCATGATTCGAAACCCTGTACCTGCATACACAAATAGCACTAGCCACTGAACTAGACGCATTCTCATAACATAAAATGCACCAATTATTTATATACATATATAATTTACATTCCATAATTAAGTAAATAATTAAAATAAATAAACAACACTTAATTTAAATCAATCAATTAATTATTCCATCATATATCAAAATTAAATAAAATACTTAATTTAAATAAATCCACAATCTAAAATAAGCCATCAATTTTTCTATGTTTCCCTTTATTCTAATTTTTTCCGGGTCTTACAGGTATGGTTACATGAAGGCATCAATGCCTTTCCATTGCATATAATACGAGTGAGTGGTTATGGCATAATAGATTTGGTCACCTAAATTTTCACCATTTACACCAACTAAGTCACAAGAATCTGGTTACTGGACTCCCTTCAGTCTTGATTCCAGATTAGGTTTGTGAGAATGCATTCAATGCAAGCAAATCAAACCAAAGTTTAAGAAATTTGTGGCTGGCAAAGCATCTAAGAACCTTGGTGTTGTATATTCTAATGTTTATGGGCCAATGCAAGTTGAAAATGGATCACCCGACTTGGTCCACCACAGGTTGGCTACTTATAGTAGCACACCACAAATTCTGATAAGTTACCATGCAATAGGTGGATATAAGCTATTTGACCCCAGCTCAAACCAGATGTTTATTAGTACGGATGTTTATGTTGATAAGTCAACCAGTTGGACATGGACAACCATTGAAGAGAATTCAAATGCTTCCAAAGTTCTATTTGAAGATGAGAGTATGGAATAAGACAAATTTGTTGATTATGGTGCGAGAAGATCATCTAAAGTTACAAAACTCCCAACTCACCTTCGTGATTATTGAGTGTTTAGTGATTTAGTGTGTTAGTAGAGGGAAATCTGGTGCATTTTGCACTCATTGCAGAATTTAAACCAGTTATATTTGAAGAGCTAGTCAAAGATGTTCATCGGAGGAAGGCTATGGAGGAGGAAATTGATTCAATAGAAAAGAATTAGACTTGGGAACTTGTTGAGCTGCCTCAAACGAGAAGCCAATCAACTTCACCATAGAAGGTCAAGCTTATGGCAAAGGGCTTCTTGTAGAGAGCTGGAATAGACTATGGTAAAGTTTGTGTGCCTATTGCTAGTATTGAAACCATCATATTGGTGGTTGCTATTGCTACGAAAGCTAATTAGTCCTTACACGAGTTAGATGTTAAAGTAGCCTTCCTAAATGGTCCTCTTGAAGAAGAGGTTTATGTGTAGCGACCTAGAGGTTTTGAGCTGAAAAGTGAAGAGTAGGAAATATATAGGCTGAAAAAGTCCTTATATGGGCTTATGCAAGCACCAAGGGCTTGGAACAAGCGGATAAATGGTTTTTTAGATAAAATTGGCTTTGTCAAGTCTATTTCTGAGCATGGAGCCTATATGAAAGTCTAGGAGAACAACAACAAAAATTGAGAATGTAGTGAAGAGTTAACCTGCTGCAAGTGTGAAGTTCAAAAGGAGTTTGAGATAAGTTATTTGGGGAAGCTAAGTTATTTCCTAGGAATTGAGTTCAAACAAACTCCATATGGGATGGCAATGCACCAAACAAAGTATGCGAGAGATTTGCTGAAAACATTTGATATGCAATATAGTAATTATGCCAACACACCAATAGAAGTAGGATTGAAACTTGAGAAAAATCATGATGAAGGGAGTGTTGATCCTACTCAATATCGAAGTATTGTTGGAAGTCTATGTTATCTATGTAATACTAGACCTGATTTGAGTTTCAATGTTGGATTAGTGAGTAGATACATGCAAGAACCAAAGGTTTCACACCTTCTTATAGTGAAGTGCATACTTAGATACCTACATGGAACTGAAAAACTAAGGATTTATTTTTTTGTCGAAAGGGAATGATTACTTGATGGGAAATTCTGATGTTGATTGGTGTGGTGGATAGAATGATAGAAAGAACACGGCTGGGTATATAATTTTCATTGGAGATGCACCATTTTCTTGGAGCTCAACCAAGGAACTAGTGGTGGCCTTCTCATCTTTTGAGGCTGGGTATATCTGAAGCAGCTTGTCAAGCAACATAGTTGCATTCGTTGATGAAGGAATTGAATTTGGAGAAATCATGTAGATTGAAGCTACTGATTGATAACAAATATACAATAGATTTGGCAAAACATACAACCTCACATGGTAGAAGCAAGCACATTGAGACCATACTTTTGCACCTTTATTACTTATTACTACCATAAGGGTTCATCTCCATAGCCGGAAGGAAGCTTGCACCTCCATTGGTGGAAGTGGCGACTCCCAACACCTCCATTTGACGTAGGCAAAACAACCTGTACTTCCATAGAAGCTTCATTGCACCTCCATCGTTGAAGGCACCAGACCTACACTTGGTTGTAGCTGTTGGGTTTTTAATAAACTTAAATGTATTAACCATATAGGTAACTAGCCGTTGTAAGAAACTAGCCATTGTGAGTGGTTAATGCACTAGCCGTTATAGTCTAGATAGTTAATGAGTTAGCCGTTTATAGCCGTTGAGAGTACAATGGTGAGGAAATGTGGGTCTATAAATATATTATGTATTGTATGAACAACAACACAAGAGGTGAATAAAATTTGTTCACAAGATTATAGAGTTCTTGTCTAACAAAGTGCTAACAAAGTGGTATCAAGAGCCAGTTAGCTTAAGTGTCTGAGTGGAAAAAAGAGAAAGCTAGATAGTTTGAATGTTTGAGAAAAGAGAGATAGAGACCTAAGTGTTTGAGAAAAAAGAAAGTGAGATGGCCAGTCTTACAAACAGTATTTCCCTGCCCAAGTTGACAAAGGCTGTTAACTATGACAATTGGAGTCTCAAAATGAAGGCCCTTCTTGTATCCCAAGAAAATTGGGAGGTGGTTGAAGATGGTTTCGATGAACCAGCCAACACTACAGGTTGGTCAAACGCCCAGTTGAAAGTGCTGAAAGACGCACGTGTGAAGGACAAGGCAGCTTTGTACATCCTGTACCAAGCTGTGGACGAGTCTGGCTTTGAGAAGATTGCAAGTGCTAAATCTTCAAAAGAAGTGTGGGACATATTGGAGAAGGCGTATAAGGAGATGACCGAGTGAAGCAGGTGCGACTTCAAACACTTAGAGGCGAATTGGAGAGCATGAAGATGAAGGAGACAGAAGGAGTAGCCGAGTATATTACTCGGGTTGAAACTGTGGCAAATCAACTTAGTAGAAAGCCAAGTTGTGGAAAAGATTTTGAGGTCTCTAACGGATGAGTTTGAGAACATGGTGTGTGCGATTGAAGAGTCTAAGGACTTGTCAATGCTCATAGTTGAAGAGCTTGCTGGGTCCCTTGAGGCGCATGAGCAGCGGAAGAAGAAGAAGAAGGTTGAGCCATTTGATCAATTACTCCAAACAAAGATGTCAATTAAAGATGAGAAAGCTCAGAACACTCAAGGTAGAGGACGATATCGAGGAGGTATAAGAAGTGGTCCTGGTGGTAGAAGCCGTGGACAAGAAGAGAAAGAACAATCCGGTCAACAAAATTGGCACAAAAAAGGACGAGGTCAATCAAGCAACTCAAATGTTGAGTGCTTTAAGTGCGGCAAGTATGGCCATTATGCGAAGGACTATTACTCAGGCAAGTGTTTCAGTTGTGGTAAGTCCGGACATTTTGCCAAAGATTGTAAATTTGAAAGTAGAAAGGAAGAGACGATCAACCTCACAAAAGATGTTGAAGAAGAAGCGATATTGTTGATGATGGTGCATAGCTCGAGAGTCGAGCATAAGCAAGTGGAGAACTCGGCAAGAAGACCAAGTAGCAAGGAGAATACAGTAAGAAGGCTGAGTATAGTCGATAACTCTACAAGACAGTCAAGTAGTGTGGATAGCTCGGTAAGACAACTGAGTCAGTTGCATAGGATGGTGAGACATGCAGATAGCCCACACAGGGTGGTGGAGCAAGAAGATACCCTGGACACCATGGTGGAGCATGAGGCCAACTCAGTTAATTTGGTGGAACGCCTACATAGCTCAGATAAGGTTGTTGGGCAAGTGGATTTCTCATATAGCTTGGTGGAGCGCGTGAAAAGCTTGAATAGCTTAGAATTTGAAGAAGAAAAGCTTATAATCCAAAGGTTAGAAATTGCAAAAGGAGACTTGCAACAGAGTATTGAAAAGAAGGTTAGAGACAATTTAGTTCTACAAGAAAGCATGGAGAGAAGGAAACAGGCTTTGCAAAAGCGGCACTTGAAATATGAAGAAGATGTTTCAAGTTTGCAAGAACAGTTACAAGTTGAGAAGGATCTGAGAGCTGCACTGGAGGTGCAAGATGAGAAATGGCGACTTGAAATGGATGAGGAGATTGAGGAGATTGAGCACAACAATACGTGGGTCTGGTCTGATCTTTCAAAAGGAAGTCGACCTATTGACAATAACTCAATTAACGACAAGTCGGTCACAAAGACAAAGAACCCAATGAGTAATAAGTCGGCCAAAGAGAAGAACAAGTTTGCCAGTAAGGATGCAAAAACTGAAAGAGCAGAGAACAAGTTAGTCACAGGGAAAGCGAAGTACAAATCGATCATAGATAAAGTGAAAGGGAAGTTAGTCATGAAGAAAGCGAAGAACTTAACTATTCATGAAAGGGACAAGCACAATGTGAGAAGAGTTATTGCACGTTGGAAGCCATGATGAAGAATAAAGGAACAAAGATGGAGAATAAAAGAAGCATTTAAGTTTAAGGGGGAGTTTTGTTGGGTTTTTAATAAACTTAAATATATTAACCACTATAGGTAACTAGCCCTTGTGAGTGGTTAATGCACTAGCCGTTAGAGTCTAGATAGTTAATGAGTTAGCCATTTATAGCCGTTAAGAGTACAATGGTGAGGAAATGTGGGTCTATAAATATATTATGTATTGTATGAATAACAGCATAAGAGGTGAATAAAGTTTGTTCACCAAAATTATAGAGTTTTTGTCTAACAAAGTGCTAACAGTAGCCTCTGAAGCGCATTATCGGCAATGTGAAGAAGAAAAGTTTGCATTTTCATTATTGGTGGTTTGTTTGTAGGGGAAGGGATATCTGGTGCGAATGTGTTTTTGGATTCAGAATGCAACCGAATTGTACAATCTGTAACGTCAAAGGAGGGGTGGCCTTCTAGCAATAGAAGTGCAGAAACTACACGGAGGTGCGGTGATGACTTCCGTTAGGTGTTTTTAATATTAGGATTTTAAATATTATGGTTTTTAATATTTTTAAAATTAAGGTTAGTTAAGTCATTTCACTTAAGCTATGGGATACAGGAAGAAAATATGGGGTGCATGAACAAATAGCCATATTAAATCTTGAATTGGGCCAAATAAAACGTAAAAAGAAAATTGAAGGGGTTTTCTTCCTGCACCCCTAATATTTCTTCTGCACCTCTAAACTTTTCATAAATTCTAAAAGTACCCTTAGTATTTTAAAATTTTAAATTAATCAATCTCTGTTTATCTCTCCTATTTAATGCCTCACTTTCTTTTCACTCAACCCTAGCCGCCGCACACCCCCCAATCTCTCATATGCCCCACTCTCCCCTCCAACGTGACCCACTCGTCGTACCCCACTCCTATTTTTTTTTTGTCCGCTGTCCCTCTTCCTTCACCATTCCTCTCCAACAGGTAAGTAAACCTATCCCTTGTATATTTTAATTTTTTAATTTTTTGATTATTTCTGCCATGTTTGGTTGCTGTATGTAGTTATTTTTTTATTTGAATATAGATTTGTAAAAACACAAACAAACCCGAAAGTCGATTATGGAAGTGGACTTCCATGGAACCAGTTTCGGTTGACGACGAAAAAAAAATGGCACTTACGGAAGTCTACTTCCGTAGTTAAAATTGAGTTCTGACTTCCGTAGAGTGTGCGTGACTTCCGTACGCGGCGACTTCCGTAGGCGTACTCGACTTCCGTAGGCGTACGTGACTTCCGTAGGCGTACGTGACTTCCGTAGGCGTACGTGACTTCCGTAGGCGTAAGCGACTTCCGTAGGCGTAAGCGACTTCCGTAGGCGTACGCGACTTCCGTGACATGTTCCATAATTTTTTTTACTTAATTTTAATTTTAATGTAAATAATTTTGATATTAATTAATTTTAATTAATTATAATTTTAAATAAGTAAAATTTAGAATAATTAAAATTTTAGTTATTTACGATTTTGAATAATTTTTATTTTATTTTATTTTATTATTGAGTAAATATAATTTAAAAAAATTAGAATTTAAAATAATTAGAATTTAAAATAATTAAAATTATAGTAATTTACGATTTTGAATAATTTAAATTTTAATTAATTTTATTATTGAGTAAATATAATTTTAAATAATTATAATTTAGAATAATTAAAATTTTAGTTATTAACGATTTAGAATAATTTTAATTTTAATTAATTTTATTATTGAATTAATTTTATTATTGAGCAAATATAAATATAATAATTATAATTTTAAATAATTATAATTTAGAAAAATTAAAATTTTAGTTATTTATGATTTTGATAAATTTTAATTTTAATTAATTTTATTATTGAGTAAATATAAATATAAATAATTTTAATTTTAAATAATTAAAATTTTGAATAATTAAAATTTTGGTTATTTATGATTTTTGAATAATTTAAATTTTAATTAATTTTATTATTGAGTAATTATAATTTTAAATAATTATAATTTTGAATAATTATAATTTTAATTAATTAATTATTGAGTAAATATAAATATAAATAATTATAATTTTAAATAATTATAAATTTGAATAATTAAAATTTTAGTTATTTATGATTTTGAATAATTTTAATTTTAATTAATTTTATTATTGAGTAAATATAATTTCAAATAATTATAATTTTGAACAATTTTATTTGAAATTTATTTTAATGTTAATATAATTTAATTTAATTAATTATAATATTAATTAATTTTATTTATAAATAATTATAATTTTGAATAGTAATAATAATATATTATAATTTTGAATATTAATAATTATAAATAATTATTTTTTGTTCGAATAAATTTATTTGTAATTACAGACATGGCTAGGACAAGAGGAGCACATCGTGGTGGCTCAAGTTCTTCACATGCTGAGGCTTCTGAGCAAGAGCCTAGGCATAGACCTACTGCATCTGTTTGTAAAAGAGGTAAGGGTCATCATAGAGAGAGTGATCCATCATCTCATGGGAAAGCTGGTTCATCAACTGGTCATGGAGAAGCTGGTCCATCATTACCAACTCCTATACTTACCACCCATTTCACAGCCTAACAATACATACGTTATCCTCCCAGGTTGACCAGTAGCTTTGTCAGATCTGATAGTGACAACAACAAAACCAAGATGAAATGCTATCCCTCGAACCCAATGAATCAACTCATCTCGTGTTGAAAACATCTGATCAGTCGTAAAATTATTTGTATAGTCTCCATCACTCATCTCATTTATAAAAGAAGAGAAATTTGAGATGAAAATCGAATTTACTTGTGAATCCATAAAATTTAAAGGGAGATCGTCCATCTTAGATCACTTTAACCACCTATAATCTAACATTAGTAATCAATACCACTTTTTACAAAATAAAATAAATATAAAAAAATTAAAATATTCCTCAAACAATTAAATAAATATAAAAAAATTCAAATATACATAAACACTCAACCATAAAAAATAAAATAAAATAAATTAAAATCAATAAAAAATAAAAATATTCATTCAAAAATATAAAACAAACACACAATAAATAAATAGTAAACTTAAACAAATAATAATTAAAACGCACAAAAATATAAACAAAAAATAAATATTCATATAAATAAAAGTTAAATAAATAATATAAATAAATAATAAATCAAACATAAGTTATTATTCAAACCGTAACAAAATTATAAATTACAAAATAAAATAAATTAAAATATCACTAAGTCTAAAAACATGGAAGTAGAAAAGTGAAAGAAAAAAGAAAAAAGAAAACTTAGTATAGCGAAGTGGAAAACTGAAAAAGAAAAAACAAAGCTTAGCCATCTATGGAAGTGGAGTGGAAAAGTGAAAAAAAAAAATAAAAAAAGAAGCCTGGTAGAACATAGATAGCATCGGAAGTGGAAAAAAAGAAAAAAAAAAACAAGATAAACCACTAACTACGGAAGTGAAAAAATTTACTCACCATACTACTTACCAAACAAATTCTCGACTTCTGGGCAAAATATTCACTTAAAAACCAGAAGTCCACTTCCGTAACATTATAAACATTTTACTTCACCGGAAGTCCACTTCCGATTTAACCATACACTTCCGGAAGTCGACTTCCGTTTCACACATACACCGGAAGTCGACTTCACGGAAGTCGACTTCCGTACGAGGAAAAAAATAATTCGATTTCCGTAAAATTTCACTTGTCTCCGGAAGTCGACTTCCGTTTTACATATACACTTCCGGAAGTCGACTTCCGTATATGGAAAAAATAACTTGAGTTACGCATGACACTTCCGTAAATAAAAATGACTTTATGAAATATTAAAAACGCACCAACATTTATCTCACACGTAAACTTATCAAATATAAACTTTCCATTCTAAATGCGCGTACCTCTTTTCCTGAGAAGAAATGAAGCAAATGGAATTTCACACTTCAACCACGAAATTTTGTGTAGTGAAAGTGAAAGTAAGTAAGTGTAAGTGCAACCTTAAGTGAAACTGAAGAGGGGTGCAGGGTATATAAACGACTGGCCGGTAATTAATTCAGGCAGCCAACTAACTCTGTCATTCATAATTGTTCAATTATTGCGTTTACCTAATTAAACTTTTTTTATTTATTTAATTTTCTAAGGGCATAAATGGAAGAGCATGAATATTTGGAGGTGCAGAAGAAATATTGGGAGTGCTGGAAGAAACCCCCAAATTGAATGGTGTAAAAGAAAACTGTTTTCTTATCAAGGTTGGACCAACGAAACAGGCAATAGTTCTTTAGTTTACATCACCTTTTCCTTTGCTCTTTCTTTACCTATTCTTTTTTCATCATACTTTTTTTTTTAAATTGCAATTTTTAGATTTTTGTTTTTGTTGTATTTTAAATTAAGTTTTTCAATTTAAAATTATTCTTTTAATATAAAAATATTATTTTTAATTTAAAAATAAAATTATTTACTACCTATTTTTAGATCTTTTAAAACCAAATTTTATTTATCACAATTAAATTGGGCGTTGACAACGATTAAAAAAGTAAAATTATTTTTTCTTAAGTGATTATTGAAGTGGGAAACAAAAGATCTTAAAAGAATTTCTGGAAAACATTTCCAAAAATACAACTGAACATATATTAAACAAAATGAAACATACGAAACAAAAATAATGTGAAAGCTGGAAATAATAGGGCAAAACTTGAGATAGGGATAAGTAAACGTAATGATATCAATCTCAAAAAAAATAATAACAAAACTTCTTTCAAAAATAAGAAGAAAAAAAAAAGAGAAAGGAAAACACTAACATTAGAAACATATTAGTATACCTTATCATTTAAGTGGATGGCGTCGAAGTTTCCTTTTATCATTCTTTGAAGTATGATTTATGTGTTGTCGAATAAGGGTTTTGGATTCTGAAAGAAAAAGTAGGTGAAAAAGATTGGTGAACCTTCTATTCAAACTGAAATAAAAGCAAAGTAATAACTCAAATACAAAGTGTTTTAGAGGAGGTGAACAAATTCAACCATTTCATAACTCGTCGAGATATTTAATATTAAAAAAGACTAGTTTCTAATAAAATCCAACACATAATTTGTTAATAGGTAATACTAATTAGAAAACTTAAATATTAATGAAATAATTAAATAGAGTACAAAATAATTTATTTAAACCTTTAAAAATAATTGTTCTTGCAGAGAACAAACAAGAAGTCAGACACAAGAGTCACCTTACCATGTAGTCCGCTATCTCCTCAGTTGGCCTCTTCCCATTCGATAGATGTCGGCTTGAACCCAGGAGGGGTTACCTGCAGAAGAAT
>Ga0214543_1002421_pt1 | contig 36591 bp, 22 predicted proteins | sample CNSS2metaG_FD_160094 | JGI IMG/M metagenome (GOLD analysis project Ga0214543, IMG submission 160094) | Root nodule microbial communities from cowpea collected in UCLA plant growth center, Los Angeles, California, USA - CNSS2 | ecosystem: Host-associated > Plants > Roots > Nodule | place: USA... | reverse complement strand
AAAATGATGTATGTCAATTAAAAAAAATTTATGTCTCATATTTGAATATTTCTATTATTTTTTAATATTTTTATTTATTGTATATTTTCCTTTCACATGAGTATGTTTAATACTCTCAATTTAAGTGCTTAATAGCATAAATCTTTCATTTACTAGGTAATATAAAAACAATTCTTTACTTATTTTTATTAATTTTTGTTTCATTTGAAGAATTCTTTTGTTTCTCAACCATTGAGTATATATGTTAATATTTGAAAAGTATTCTTAGATGTCTAAGGTATTTTTCATCTTATCATACCCTTAATTATACATTTGTTTTCTTTTGTGGGATTTCTTTCAATAGTTTCTAAGACATACATTTGTTACTTTTTTAATATTTTTATTTGTTGTTTATTTTCATCATGTAGAATACTATTTCAGTATATTTTATCTACTTATTTTTTATTTTCTAACTCATTATATCAATCATACTGTAATTTTTCACTATAATTGTATAAATAATTTTTATTTACTACAATATCAAAATTTAATGTAATTGCCATTAATATTTTTTTATCACCAACCAACATATAGTGGAGTTCAAAAGATACAATATCCATGTTACAATTTTTTTATTATGTTTATTATTTGTTATTTGCGTCATTTTAATTAAGTGGTGTATTATCATTTTTATTAGTGTATAAAAAAAGAGATTCATTAGAATTTAAAAAGTTGAAGTAAACAAACATTTAAAATATATTTTAATTTGAATATTTGTTTTCCTTTAAATTTTTTTAAAAATATTTTTAATTTTATCAACTTGGTTTCATTAATGTTTGCAGTTTGCAAATTTAATAAATATTTTAGTTCTCATGAAATTTTATTTGATATTCCAATCTAAAATGTAAACAATTATAATTTATTTCAAAGTATTTGATATCGAAGAAACAACCATCCTCCTAATATTGAATATTTGATAATATTATGTTTCCTTTACCGTAATTTTTTATTATTTTATAAAAATTAATTAAAATTTATATTGAAGTAGTAAGGAAACGAGTACGGGTATGGGTACGAGATTATACATGTTATCCTGTAGGGATGGGGATGGGATAAAACTTTGATACCCGTTGGGTTTGGGTATGGGGATGGGGATGAATGTTTTTTACATGGATGGGTATGGGATAGTGAAACCCGTCCTCGTCCCGCCCCGTTGCCATCCCTAATCACATATAATTACAAATGGTTATCATATTTTTATTTAACCTGGTTAATTAATGTATATTTATTGTACATTTTTCTTTAGAAAATGCATTTTTTACTTTACAAAAATATAATAAATCGTAAATAAGATTTCTAACTCCATGAGAGAATTACCTAAGTGATTGAGTCACCGGTTCTAAGTTGAACTTTTTATGTCCGCTGAGCATGATTGGCATAGAAATGATTAAGACAAATTTTCTTGTGAATGATGTGCATAAACTGGGGCCAAACAACCAGCCTACATGATTTTGAATTAGAAAAAAAAAAACCCTTTTTGAACGCTGGCTTCAAACACGCACCCTAAGCCTAAAATGTAGGCAATCCAACCATTCTTACTAATGAGAAGGATTAACAGATATGTGTGTACCATGAAAAGAAATGGTGAGTGATAAGTGTCAATTATTAGTTAAATTGCATATGTAAGACCCGTGAAAATTAATTAATTGAATAATTAATTAATAAATGCGGGTAGTAGGAGCCTTTATAACATTAAATATTGTTTAATGTGATGTGAAAAAGTACTAGCTCAAGTGGTTGAGTGTACTTTGATTGAGTGAGAGGACTTAGGTTTAAGTCCTATGTATGCCAATTGTGTGTATTTGATTTATTATTATTTTGATAATATATTTGTGACTAGTGAGTGATATTATAATTATAGGATTATAATAGCCATACCTAAACATGAATTGGCAAAATGGTTATGCTTTGGCCTTATGAGTGGAGAGTCACAGGTTCAAATCTTGTTAGATATGAAATAAACTTTCTTTTTGGCTAAATGTAGTTTTGGAGGGAATGTGAAAGGGCAAGGGTAAACCTAGCTGAAGGGGCAGCCAAGAGGGGCTGGAAACCATTATATAATGATCCTTTAATAGAAATTAAACCCACCATAAATCCTATTTTCGTTTTAGTCTTTAAACCCTTAATTAAGACACATATAAAAGGGTCATTTGAGGAAAAAGAGGGTTTTGGAAAGGGGAACGAAATTTAGAGAGTGAGAGGTGAATTTGGGTGCATGAGAGGTTGATTGGGAGGAAGTCTGAAGCAAAACAGTGGTGAACAAAGGAACATCCATCTTTTTCCCAATTTGAATCAAGAAGTCCAGGTTAGGGGAAGTTGTCTCTATGTGTGTATGAAATTATGTGTTGTGATTATGCGTTTTCTCTTCTCAGTTGATTGTTGTATATTGTGAATTTCGTGTATGTGATCAAATTGAGAATTGGTTGGCTGGATGTTGCATGCAAAGGTTTTTCTTTTGCCTAATATGCTTTAGAGGAGGGTTTATGGTATTGGATGGTTAGGGTTGATTAAATCTCGAGTCTGGAATTATAAATTGATATAAAAATATGTCCATGTGGGTTGCTTGCGATATGGAATGTCTGATATTGATGCCACTGTGTGTTGGGTATGGCTTTGGTGGATTTTTTTTTTTCGTGTTGAACAGGGAGAACTTCTGCAATTTTTGCCCAAGCGAGATACACTCGCCCAAGCGAGATACACTCGCCCAAGCGAGATTCACAGAGTCTCGTCCCTGGTTTTATTTCGTTGGTGTCACCCAGGCGACCAAGTTTGGGGGTTGAGCGACACGTTCTCTCGCTCAGGTGAGATTGGCTCGCCTAAGCGAGGTCGCGAGGAAACCTGGACAAATTGAGCGCGACTTCTCGCCCAGGCGAGAAGTTTTGGTTTTGAGCGACAGATGCTCTCGCCTAGGCGAGAGTAGCTCGCTTAAGCGAGGTTGCGACGAAAAATGTTGCAGTTTATGTGGAATCCTCGTCCAGGCGAGGGTCTGGGTGTTTTTGAGCGAAGGCATGACTCGCTCATGCGAGAAGAGCTCGCCTAAGCGAGAAGATGTGTTGAAGCCATTGTTTCATACTCGCTCAGGCGAGGTGGGCTAGCTTAAGCGAGGCTGAAGGACTAGTCTAGGCGAAGCCCTTGGCTTAAGCGAGAATGCAGTGTTGTTCTATGCTTGTGTGTATGTTGTTGAGCTGTTGGCTTGTCATTTTCTAATTCATAGGAAGTATATGCTTGTATTTGTGGTGTTGGGCTTTAGGGACTAAGTCCATAGGATTTGGGATGTGCTTGGATTGAGTCGCGAGCAAGGAGTTCGTGATGGGTGGATCGCATGCGGAACGTGAACTGTTTAGTTCACCAGAGGTACTCTTGTTGGGATGAGTGAGTGAGGGAGTTCATTTCATGCTCAACTTGAGAATGCTATGAGCGAGGGAGTTCATAGTAGGAAAGGCGGGTATGCGAGTCTGGGTTCGAGCGAGGAGTTCGGATGAACGGGCGTGAGGGTTTGTGAAGCAGGACTACAAGCGGGATAGGCTTGTAGGTTGGACCACGAGCGAGGAGGGTCGTGGAAGCACATGAAATCCTAGATTTAGAGTACATGCATGAACTCATATTGTTTATGAGTGAGGGAAAGGTGGTGTTTTGTAAATAAATATATAATTATGAATGGGCTGGGGGTTATTTCATATTTATTTATGTATATGTGCATAACTCACCCTATCTATTTGTGTGTGGCGATGATCGGGTAACTTGTTATCTAAGAGCAGATGATGTTTTAGGTGGGTCAGGAGATGCTTAGTGACGGATAGTGGGCTCAGAGTACGAGGGGAATTTATAAATGTTTTATTTAATTTCTATGTAATTTGATTACAACTTTCATGGATTTGGATTTTAATTGTAAAGGCGAATTTTGTGTTATTTTGACTATTAATATTTTATTGTGAATGTTTAAAGTTTAAAATTTTCCCGCGCTTTTGGGAAATGGTTTAATAAATAAATGAGTAATTTATTTTACTTCATTTTAGTCTATTGTATTTTATTTTACTTTAAGTAATATCCTACGGGGATGTTACACCATATCATTTAGACATTTATCTTGCATTGAATCAATGTAAAAAAGATCATTACAAATGACCTAATTTTACATAATTATAGAATGAGGTGATGAGAAAATAGAAAAAGTGGAAATTAATACATTTTGTGTTGTTTTGCAGGAAAAATGAAGTAATTATAAAGTTGATGCTGAGCTCCAAAATTTGCAACTCAAGCCAGAAAGATGAACTGGAAAGTTAAATTTTAAGCTTGCGGCTAAGCAACAAAATTTGGCGCTTAAGCCACATTAAAAGAAACTTCACTGCAATGAAATGTGAAACTCTGGATTTGAAGTTGAGCACGAATAGGAAACCTCCATGGTAGGAAAATCTCTTTTGCTGACCTGCAAAAGATGGATGCCCAAGCTTGGGAAGAAACTCATTTTGGAAGGAAACCTCCATGGCTAAACTTGAAGATTTGGAAGCTAGAGCATCACGTGAAATTCTATAAATACAGAGCATGACCCTTGTTATTTTCATGCTGATTTGGATGTTGGTTTTGTACACTATTTTAAAGAGAGATACTCTTATACTAGCTTAATTATTATAGTATAGTAGTATATAACTATGGAATGAAGGATGCTACTCCAAGTTCATCTTGTATTCATCATCATGATCACCTAATTCCTCTATAGTTGGGATTAAATGTAACTTCTAAACTCTCTCCGTATTGCACTTGATTATATATCTATTGTGTTCTTGTTTTATGTGTTGGTTACTTGGTTTGTATTTCACTCCATGGTGATTTGGCCGATCATCGCACCTCATCAGCACTAGATGCAAAGACATCTGGTCTAGTGTTTAGATCCAATCCAGTATCATGTTCCTTGGCATATACTAGACATGGATATGCGGGCTCAATTGGTGTAAAGAGTCTTGTTCTCAAAGCATAGGTTCTTCCACTTTGATTGAGAAATCTTGCGTCTGACACCTTTAGGTTCTAACGCACAGACATGTGGTTAGTTCTACAAGTAAGCGTACTTCCATGAATGCTAAGATAAAGAACATAATATATAGATAATTATAGGGCAATATAGTTGAAGTTAAGAGGTCAAGTTTAATCCCAACGTCCTAATCAACATCTTCACATATATATATATATATATATATATATATATATATATATATATATATATATACACACACACACACACACTATTGATTTAGTTATCACTTCTTCCTTGTGGATACGACATTGTTGCACTACAATTGACCCAATATACTTGCTGGAAAATTTTGACCTTTCATAGGACCATCAACAATGAGCTATGAAGTGCATGAAAAGGAACAAAGTTGGGTATGTTGAAAGCATACCCAAAAATGTAGATTGCAGTCAAAAGAAATTGAAAGACGGTTTGGAAATATCTAGAATGAAACACCTACGACTCAAGCGTCAAAGTTGGAGCTGAGCAACACATTATTTTTCTATAAAAACAAAGCCTGCCTTTGTTATTTGTATATTGGTTTTCAGAACTAATATACTGGTTTGGTTCTAGGTTCTTAGTCACATATTGTAATGTCCTTAGAAGAAAACCGTGGAAGGAAACAAGTGGATCCTTGTGCTTATTGTAAACATCATTATGAATAGCTTACTTCTTCCTTGTTGGGATTGGATATAACTTCTATAAACTCTTTGTACTATACTTGATTCAATATATTATGTTCTTGTTTTATGTTTTGGTTATTTGATTTGTTTTCACTATTTTGATGACTTGATCACTCATCATACTTCATCAAGATAGTAAAGACATATGATTTAGTGCTTAGATCCAATCAAATCTTCTAATTCTTGGCATATACCATACATGGATATGCGACTTTAGTTAGTTTAAAGAGTGTTGTTCTTAATGCAAGGGTTCCTCCACCAAGATGGAAATCATTTTTGTGTCTGACACCCTTAGATTCTAATACTATAGACATGAGGTTATAATTACATTTAAGAGTACTTCCGGGAACATTAAGATAAAGAACATAACTTATAGAGAATCAAGGACAATGTAGTTGAGTGAAAGAAGTGAAGTTCAATCCCAACACCTTAAGCAATATCACTTATCTTATTATTATTCAAACTTATATTTTAAAACTGTCAAACCATTATTAAATTCAGAGAACAACTGTTATACAAAATTGTTCATTTAGATCATGATTTGTTATTCTTAATAAACTAATATCATTATATCTTTGATTATGTCAAAAGGTATAACAAGATTGATTATCTACTAATACTTATAGTACAACTCTTAGTAGTAATATTTCACTCAAATTTTAAAACTAATCCTCATAATAATATTAAAACAACATGAAGTTGAGGTTACAATTTTTAAATAGAAACACACACAAATATGAGATATTTAAAAGGAATTGGTATGTTAAAGGTATTTACATATGAAATCAAAGAAAAATAAAGTTAAACTTAAAACATTATAAACAAATATACAATGCATATATAAATAAGTAGATTAAAATAAAATGTAAACATATTGAACCGTAATCTTGATATAAAATTAGCAACAAGTGGCGGATTTCTTTGGGGCAGGGAAGGATCCTGCCCCCAAAATTTTGATTTTTTTTGGTTATATATATATATATTTAAAAAAGTTTAAATTGTAGGCAATATATATTAGAAATTAATAAAAATTATATTTTTTTATTTTTTATTTCTTTTATTTAAACATAATATTTAATGTAAATACATAATAAAATATAAAATTAAATGTAATAAAAAATAAAAATATTTAAGTTTAATTTTTCTTTTGGTTCCTATTTTTATTTAAAAATTGACACTAAGATTAGGTTAATTACACCAACAAAGTAAATCATTCATATTAAGAGTTTCAATTTGAATGAAAAGATCATTGATCTGATTAAGGAATTTAACAAAATTTATCGTAAAAGATCGAATTATATCAGTTTTTAAAAAAATCAAAACCAAATTGAGATTAAAAAAAATGGAGGACCAAAAATTTTTTTAAAATAAAGCATGAATCAAAAAAGTAATTAAACCAAGTATTTATTAACATAATTTTTGTTTTCCTTTTCATTGTCTTTTTAGTTTTTCACAAATTGTAATAATCTCTCACTCTCATATGTCTTCTTTTTGTTTTTAAAGAAAAAAAATTAGACATAAACTCATTATATTTCTCATTTATCCTCTTCCTTTTCCGTCTCTTGTCTTACTTGATAGTGAAAACATTATTTTTTTTATCTCGTGAGCTTTTTGTATATTCATTTTTTTGATGAATGTAGAAAAAAAAAATAATGAATATAATAATGAATATATTTTTCTTTTAATAATTACGTGTCTTAATTTTTTATTAGATTATAATCAATTATTTTTTAGTATTATTTACAAAAAAGGCATATTGATAAAGAATGGAAGAATAAATTAATCGTTTAAGAGTGATGAAAAGGAAATTATTGACTAAAACAAGATAGATTCTACCTCTTCATATATTTTGAAAGATTATACTAATGATAAAAAATGCTCAGTTAGAGAAGTCATTTTTTGAAGCATTATACTAATGATCGAATCTAATGATCTCAAAATTATATTATTTTGACCCCTCCGACACTTTTGGTCAAGATCTGACACTTTTGGTCAAGATCCGCCACTGAAACTAAGGTGAATTTTTTTTAAACGTGTTATAAAATGTAACCCCTTACCAAATTAGAGCAACATAAAGTTGCAATTGAATTCAATCATAACCATATAACTATTCTTTGAAATACATCTCAAGCAAAGTTACTTAATAATATAACCACACAAAACATATTTATGCAATGAGTACATGTATAAGTCTCGTATACTACTTATTTTCTTGAAATCATTTGCAAATATAAATTGTCTTACATTAACTTGAAATTCTTACCTCTTTGATTGAGTTGCATATTTTAGAGATATTATTCATGTTCCTCTTAAGGAAAGTCCAAACCTAAAATAGTGAAAAATATGTTTTTGGTCTTTGAAGTTTGACCTTAATTTGAAAATAGACTCTAGTTGAAACTTTATCATTGTTTGGTCTCTGCACTTTCAAAATTATTGTTTTTGGTCTGTATTTTTAGACGATGTTTGAAATAATCCTATGTGACAAACGACGTAACATGTGTTATTTAATTTTAAAAAAAAATACTAGCGTCGACTTAGCCCACGCTTTTGACGATTAATTAAGAAAAAATAAAAAAACTAAAATATTAGCATTAACTAACTCACACTTTCTTTTGATTTAATTTATAATATATAATAATATATTATTAATATATAATAATAATATTATTATTATTAAATAATTATTAATAGTGTTATTATTATATATTAAGAATAATCATTATTAGGTTTAATTATGCCTTTGGTCTCCATTTTGAAGTCAAAATCTCAAAATGGTACCCAAATTTTTAAAAGTCTCAAATTGTTCCCATTTTTTGTTAAAACGTTTCACGTTTGACCTTTCTGTTAAGTCAAGGTTGACGCCGTTAGAGGGAGTGTCACGTATCAGTTCCTCGATTTTTTGAATTTTTTATTATTTTTTTTGAATTTTTTTTATTTTTTATTTTTTGTTTGAATTTTTAAAAAAAAATCAAAAAATTGCCACGTGTCAAGCTGTCATCATGCCACGTGGCAGTGACAATGACACGTGTCAGTATTATGCCAGGTGTCATTTCCTTAGTCTCAATTTGGTCCCTTTATTTTAATTTGTCTCAATTTAGTCCCAATTTTTGTAAAAATGAGCAATTTTGTCCTTCTCCAAATTGAAATCAAATTTAATTTCTATATAAATGTACACAAATATTTCCATCAAAATTGATATTTCAAGTAAATATTTTTAACCAAATTAAGTTCATTTAATTAATATTTTACATTGAACTTTATTTAAATTTGTTTTAAAGTTGTTAATAGAAAATAATGTTAATAGAAAAAAATTCATAAATTAACTAGTTCATGTAACAATAAAACACATAAATTTAAAATTTGAAAACAATTTTAAGTAAAGTTGAATGTGAAACACAATTTTAAATAAACTTAGCTATGTTAAAAATATATAATAAAAATATCAGTTTGAATAAAAATATCAAATTTAATAAAAATATTTGTATAACATTTATATAAAATTAATTTTTGTTTCAATTTGGAGAGCGACAAAATTGTCAATTTTTACAAAAATTGGGACTAAATTGAGACAAATTAAAATAAAGAGACCAATTTGAGACTAAAGAAATGACACCTGACATAATACTGACACGTGTCACTGTCACTGCCACATCACTCTGTCACTGCCACGTGGCACAATGACAGCTTAACACGTGGCAATTTTTTTATTTTTTTAAAAAAATTCAAAAAAATTCAAAAACAATTAATAAAAAAATTCAAAAAAATAGAGAAACTGACACGTGGCACTCCCTCTAACGGCGTCAACCTTGACTTAACAGAAAGGGCAAACATGAGACATTTTAACAAAAAAGGAGACCAATTTGAAACTTTTAAAAATTTGGGTACCATTTTGAGATTTTGACTCCAAAATGGGGACCAAAGGCATAATTAAACCTTATTATTATTATATATTAATAATACTAATACTAATAATAACTAATAATAATTATATATTAACTAGCGGACACACAGGCGCTATCGCGCCTGTGTGTACGCATTTTTTAAATATGCGTGATATTATATTAATAGGTGATGATAATATAATGTTATTAAGTTAATATATAAAATAAAATTATATTTATTAAAAATAAAGTGAAATATATAAGAAAATATGAGAGAATAATTGTTGATAAATAGAGAAAAAAAGTTTATAAAAGTAACAGTCAATTTTCAAAAATTTAATAAATAATTATATTTTAAATGGTAAAATTGGTATTTTGAAATATGGACACAAAAGAGAAATCCTCTTTATATATTGTTATAGATATATCAGTAAATTATATTATTATTAATATATAATAATAATACTATTAATAATTATATAGAAGTAATATTATTATATATTAATAATAATATTAATAAAAATATTATTAAATAATTATTATTATTAAGTATTAGTAATATTATTTTATATTAATAATAATATTAGTAATATAATATTAACAATAATGATATTATCATTATTATCTAATTTTATTAATTATTACTAATATCACTAATAATAACTAATAATAATATAATATATGATTAATATATAATAATAATATTATTATTATTATTTTATATTAATAATTTAATACTACATTTTATAAATTAAATTAAAAGAAAGTGTTAGTTAGGCCGACGCTAATATTTTAATTTTTTAATTAATCATGAAAAATGTAGGCTAGGGCGACGCTAGTATTTTATTTATAAAAGAAAATAACATGTGGCATGTTGTGTAAAATTTTAGAAAATGGTATTTTAAAAGTGATAGTGGTTTAAAAATAGTGAGACTCGATTATTTTAATATTAAAAAGGTTTTAGTATAAATAAAATTGTTTTAAACGAGTTTCATTATTTTAAAACACACTATCTCTCTAGAAACCACTTTTCTATAGCCCTCTGATTTCTCTCTAAAAGTTTTGTCTTTCTGGTCGTTTGATTGAAGAATCGAGACCGTAGGATTGATCCTCTCGGTGAACTCTTCAATTTCAACCGATCAGTTTCTCCATTCGTGTAAGTTAAGTTTCTGCTGTCTTTTTGGATTTTCTGTTTTTGGTTGCATGTAAGCCCTCTTCCGCTTGCATGCGTCGTTTTATTTATCAGTATGAGTCTCTGCTGATTAGTGATCATAATGGTATGTCCTTATCATTCTTGTGATGTTTCTATATGTAGATAGAGCATCCTGTGGAGTTAGAGACGTTTGACGTTTATAGAGTTGTTTAAGCAGGATAACGGGTAAGGGAAGTTAATGTCTATTATGTCTCACAAACCTGTTAGGAGTGTTAATATATGATTATTTTGTAATTGACTGATGTGTTTGATATGTGAATTGGGTTGTGATGTTTGAAAACGATAAATACTTAGGTTTTATCTATTATTTGAGAATAATTGTATGTTATGGGTGCAATTGGATGCAATTGGTGTGAATATTTTGATAGAATTAATGTTTGATACTCAAATGGTCTCTGGTGGGGGGTTGTGGAGTTGTATGGATTGGTTGAATAGGTATAATTTTGCTTAAATCAGTTTTTGTAGAATTATGCAGATCTGCTTACTCGTTGGGCGAATGAGTTGATCTGCAGAATTATGCAAAACACTGATCTATAGAATTATGCAGATTCACATACTCGTTGGACGAGTGCTACTCGTTGGGCGAGCATGGGCTAGTGGCTGGGCGAGTGCTACTCGCTGGGCGAATTTCCAAGTCAGGAACTTCCAAACCTAGACTAGTGGTTAGGCGAGTGGTACTAGCTAGGCGAGCATGAGCCAGTGGTTAGGCGAGTGCTACTCGCTGGGCGAGTGCTACTCGCTGGGCGAGTGCTACTCGCTGGGCGAGTAAGTCAGAACCTGAAACTTGTATTTTTGAGCTAAATTGGTTGGTATTTTAGTTATCATAAAAGCTTTGTAATTATTATGAATGATGAGTATATGATATGAGATTTTTATATGAGACTGAGTTGAGATTGGTTGATGCTAACCCAAGGAGAATTAGTAGTGATTGTGGTAGTGTATGAATTGAGGTAAGGATTGTCTTGGCAGTTATCTTGACGCTCTAATAACCATTTAAATTCTCATGTAGAAGTAGAGAGGAATAGGGTATGTGGTGAGAGGAGTAGGAGGTCCTAGCCTAGGGGTTTTTCCTTGATCATAGGTGTTAACGGACTGACCTTGTATGTGGTAGAGTTTTGACTCTTAATCTGTCACTTTACAGAGCATGAGATGCCACTACAAGTGCAGAACTGACTGGATCCGACCTCAATGCATGTATCCGAATTAGTTGAGTCATAGTCTATAAATATATGTACATGAATATCTGCATGTTTGTAGTTGTTATATATATCAATATTATATGGTTTAAGAAAATTCTTTAAAAGTCATTAGCTTATCCTTCTTTTGTGTTTTTGCCTTATGTTGTATGTTTTCCTTTTGCGATGATCACCTATTCGGTGGGAGCAATGATGGTTGCAGTTTCAAAGGCACCTCTAGAGGTTGAGGAGCCATTTTTTAAGTCAGAAGGAGGTATCAATGGGAAGCTATTGTAAGTGGTTAGATTATGTTTAGAGTTAGAAATGTTTGGTATGTATAACTGATATATTTATATAGTCTGATGATTTGTAAGACTGTATTAATATACTTTATACATTTGTTTATCTATTTTGAACACTAAGGTAGAATATCCTATTTTATTAGTTTTAAACTACTAAAATTGGGATGTTACATGTTGTTTTCCATATAGGATTATTTTTTAACATCGTCCAAAAATAGTGACCAAAAATACTATTTTTGAAAGTGTAGGATCAAACAGTGACAAAGTTTTGACCATGAACTATTTTCAAATTAAGATCAAACTTCAGGACAGAAAACATATTTTTTCTCCAAAAATATTACAATCTTGAAACCCACTTCAAGGTAGTAGTGACATTAGCATACTACAATAAGTAATATAACCCAATCCACCTCAAAATAACAATCAAATTAGTATGAAGATAAATATGTTCAAAGTAAAGGAAATAATAACATAGCGATTATTACAAATAAAAATACTTTAAGAACCCAAATAATATCTAAATTAAAAAAATTGAAATTATATTAGAACATTATTGTTTATAGAATTAGCAAAGCTTATAAGAATCCTAAAATGAAAACATGTACTTCAAATAACACATAAACCCATATATAATATAAGCAACACATGCACATAAAGACTAATGCATAGTATATCAATTAAAGGAAAAATAATCAACACCTTAAAGTTAATCAACTCTTAAAACCATAAAACAGAAGTAAGACGCATAGATAAAGTTCTCAACAGGAACGAGATGCCAACTAAAATGGATAATAACAACCATTTTGAAACCATGGAAGCAAATTCCAACTCAATGTACTTAATCTCAAACTATTACCTCTTTATTCAAAGGAACTTGCACCTAATTTTTTTTTTTGACAAAAAAAAATGTCAGTATCATTATACAAAGCTAGAATCACAATCAAATAAGTGAAAAAGCAACTTAAAAGCATATATATTTACTACTTGTCAATTAAATTCAATCATAACCATATTATAAATATTGTTTGAAACACATCTCAAACAAAGTTATTAAATAATATAACAACAAAAAATTGATTTATGCAAGGAGTACAAGTATAAGCCCCATACTCATTTTCTTGAAATCATTTCCAAATGTATATTGTCTTATATTAATTTTAAAGTCTTGCCTCTTGATTCACTTGCGTATTTTGAAGATAATATCCTTGTTTTTTTCTCAAGGAAAGTCCAAACCTAAAATATTACAATTCTAAAATTAACTTCAAAGTAACTACATATGACATTAACATGGTACAATAAGTATTATAACCAAATCCACCTCAAAATAACAATCAATTTATTACGAATATAAAAAAGGTACAAAGTAAAGAAACATTATAACATATTAATTATTGCAACTAAAACCATATGGTAAAAAATCATTAGGATCCCAAAATGAAAACATGTACTCTAGGTAGCACATATAAAACCATATGGTAAAAGTAACACTATAATAAAACAATTAAAGGTGAAAAATCAACTCCTTCAAATTAACTAAGACTAAAATCCACAAAGAAAGAGAGAGTAATACATGGACATAATGTTCTCAACATGCACATGATACCAACTAAAATGAACATTAACAGCCATTTTAAACCATGGATGCAAATATCCAACTCAATATACCTAATCTCAAATCTTTACCTCTTCATTCAAAGGAACATGCACCCAATATTCTTTTTGACAAAAAAAAAACACAAATGTAATGATATAAAGCAAGAACCAGAATCAAAGAATTAAAAAAGCAACTTAAAAGTGTGTTTATTTACCACTTGTTCAACTAAATTCAATCCTAACCATATAATTGTTTTGAAACACATCTAAAATAAAGTAGTCAAATAATATAACCATTCAAAATGATTTATGCAAGGAGTACTACATGTATAAGCCCCATATACATACTTTTGTTGAAATCATTTGCATATGTATATTGTTTTATCTCAATTTAAAGTCTTACCTTTTAATTAGGTTTAATATTTTGGTGATTTTATCCTTGTTTTTCTAAAGGAAATTCCAAACCTAAATTATTAGAACTCAAAATCCACTTCAAAGTAATAATGGCATTAGCATACTACAATAAGCATTATAACCAAATTCACATCAAAATAACAGTTAAATCAGTATACATATAAAAATACACAAAGTAAAGGAAACAAAATAATGTAGTAATGACTACAACTAAAACAATATGAAAACAAAAATAACACTAGATTGAAATTATATCATAGCACTACTATTTACAAAATTAGAAAAGATTATTGAAATCCCAAAATAAAAATATGTACTTCAGATACCACATAAAATTATACAACATATTCAACATGTGTACATAAAAGTTTCAAACGCACAATATAACACTTAAAACTATAAAACAAAAGTAAAACATGCACATAAAGTTCTCAACATGCACCGGATACCAATTGAAATGGACACAATAGCAACCATTTTAAAATCTTCTTCAAAGTAATAATGACATTAACAAATTACAACAAGTAGTATAACCAAATCCACTTCAAAATAACAATCAAATTAGTACAAATGTAAAATGCACTAAGGAAAAATAATTACTATGACATAGTAATGACTACAACTATAACAATTTAAGAAGCCAAATCACATCCAAATTGAAATTATATCAGAGCATTATTATTAACAAAATTGACAAAACTTATGAGAATGTCCAAATTAAAACATAAATTTCAGATAGCTCATAAAACCATATAATAGAACCAACACATTAGCACGCATTAATCAATACCTTAAAATTCACTGACACATAAAAACATAAAACAGAAGTAAGACAAGCGCATAAAGCTCTTAGCATGGATATGATACCTAATAATTTTGAAAAAAACATGGTAGATAAAAATGAAAACATAAATTTAAAAACAAAACCAAAATCCTTAAACTTACCTTTTAACAACACCATGGTTGTAATAACACTTGCAGAAGTAGAAGAAGAAAGAATAGTGAAGAAGCACCTAAAAAGTCAAGAACATATTAAAACTCAAAATAAAAACAATAATAGTAGATTAAAACCACACAATAATTTTCTAAACAAAACCAAAAATTTTAGTAAATATGCATGTTTAAATATTTTAGTAAATATACATATTTATTTTATTCCCACACCATAAAAAACAGAAGAAGAATGAAAAAGCCCTAAAAGCAACCATTTCCTAGGTGTATGCTCATCAAATTCCTACATTCAATGCATATAATGAATGACAAAAATCCATACAAAAGAAAGAAACATGTAATACTTCGTCTGAATCCATTCCATCGGTCTCAATCATGTACAGTGTTCGCACCAAGAAGAAGAATGCCAATACATTATTTGAAAACCACAATGCAAGACAAAAATGGGAAAATACAAGAAAACCATCAAAACCATAACTGAAACAACACGTTTGAATACCAAACAATGGGTAAAATGAACATTTTAATGTACCAAGACAATCAGAATAGAGGGGGGTTTGAAATGAACAATAAACAAAAAAAATAAGGATATGTGTCATGAGCAAGTTGGGTATTTAATGGCGGTCAATGACGAAAAAACCCAAAAAAATAGATAAATGTCAAAATGTTAGGAATGAACATTTTAGGATTTTTCCTACTACATTGTTTTCTTAGTTATATATAGTTGATATATAATTGATAGTTATATATAGTTGATGCTCATCAAATACCTACATTCAGTCCATGTAAAGAATAACAAAAACCAATACAAAAGAAAGACACAACATGTAAGCATTTGAACTCGTTCCATCAGTCTCAGTCATGCACTATGTTCGCATCAAGAAGAAGAATAATGAAAATGCATTCAAAAACCATTGTGTAGACAAAAATGGAAAAATACAATAAAACCATCCAAACCAAACTGGAACATTTACTATGTACTAATATTTTGGCCCATACTTGTTATAACGACCCATTTTTATTAACACTCGTGATTTTGGTGATAATATGACTATTCTACTGTTGCGGGTTGCACAAGTGTCCCGTAGGTTAAGTGGGTCAAGTCACAATCCAAGAGTGAGATTCTTAGTAGGACAATTATTGAATGAGAGATTGTTGCATGACCCTGACTAAAGGCTATAGTTTTTTGACCAAGTGGTAAATACTCAATCCTAAAAATTGGTATCAAAGCCAAGGTCATGAGTTTGAGGGGAGATTATTGCATGACCCTGACTAAAGACTATAGCTTTTGGCCTACTGATAAGCGCTCGATCCTAATATCTATCACTTAGTATCATTCACTTGAATTATTAGAACAAGGAATGTGTTAAGAGAAACAAACCCATAAAACAAGGAATTAATAGTTAGTGAAGTGAAACCCACAAATGCTGGATGGACCAAAAAGTTGTAAGTGCACATTTATGAATCCAAATATATGGTAACAAGTTAGTTTAATATATTGATAAGCGTAGGATTGAATTAATTTAAAAATTAATATGTGTGAAAGAAGTCTAAAAAGAAAAACTGATTTTGAAAGAATGCTTTTTGAGAAACAAAACCAGTTAAATTCCTATGAATCAGAACCTCAAAAATAGAAACCGATATAGTTTGGTAAATAGTTTTTGTATGTTTTCTTCTCTGCACAATAAGTATTATTTTTCTCTGATCTGTTTCATGCCCAAACTGAATTCTAAACTGATTTTTTTTTTGGTTTTTGAATTATTTAAAATTGGAAAATGAAAAAAAAAGAATGTAAATTTAAAAAGGTAAAATAAGGTAAAATTAATTAGTGTAGTAATAATTTGTAATTGTTTGAGAAAATAATTTTGAAAAATGCATGAGTATATGGTTAAATAATTGAAGTTAATTAATATTTTGTTGTTGAAAGTTTGTAAAGTAGCAATTGATAATTAGTGCATTGTGTACTTGAAATTAGAAAAAATAAATTGAATTTATAGGTTATTAAAATAGAATTTAAAAAAATAAAGAAAAAATTTATTGAGTAAAAAATTGTTGTTCAATAAAAACTTATTAATAGATGTGTAGTAAATAAAACAAGAATAAAGAAAGAGATGGTTTAAGAGAATAGATTACAGTTAAATTTCACAAATGTGTATTTATACTGTTAAAAAAATTAAAATAATTTGAGTAGACGAAATAATTTGAAAATAACTGAAGTAATAATAATCATAAAATTAATTTTATTTATTATAAAGTTTATTTAATTATTTAAACACCATTAGTAAAAAGGACCAAATTGATTAAAATTTAATAAATATAGGACCTAATTGAATAAAAACGAAAATAGGACCAAATTGAATATAAAGAACGAAAATAGAGAAGACATGTATATTTAAACCTTTTATTATTTAAATGATTAAATATACTTAAAAACGAAATGAAAATGGATAAAATTTTTTGGAAAGCAAATACACCTAACTTACTTGACATAAATAAAAATGAAATGAAATAGAAAAGTTACAATATTTGCCTATATCTTATACATACTTTTTTTTTAATTAAATTTGTAGTTTCATTTAAATAATAACATAATTAAATGAAACATCACACAAGGTAAAAATAAAGAGTAACGACGGGGAGTATAAATATCACTCCTTACAACAAAGTCCCAGATACTTAGAGAGAAATCTAATGCACACCACGATGTCATAGACGAAATAAGATAAAAGCCGAACAATACATAAAATGAATTCTCAAGGAGCGAAGTAAAACATAGGCTACGACCCTAACAGAGAACTCAAAGAAGCGGGATCCGACCCAAGACAAGTTATGCAGTGGAATCTCCATTACCCTGTTGACCACGAGGAGTTCTCGCATCTGCTCACATTAATAAATTGATGATCATCGCAAAAAGAGAAAACCACATATAGAACATACAAACAAGCAGAAAGGGTAAGCTAGAGTAGAAAAACATTTTTATCATACAATCGCATACACTTTCATAGCCCAAGGTACATATATCAATCAATCATGTTATGACTCGCAAACAAGCCTCTACGACTCAAGACACGACTTATCCGGATACATATAATTAGTCGGATTCACTGAATGCTTGCACTTGTGTTGACCTCTACTGCTCTACCGAGCTAATTGTCAAAGGGTCTCATCCTACCACTTACAAGGTTAGCCTTAAAGTGTCCCAAGCCTCCTGCTACTCACCACTTGAGTCAGTACGCTCTACGTGAGACTAACTAACTCTTTAGAGTGTCAGGATGTAATCCTTACCTTGAATCCTTACTAAATTATATAACGAGGCACCACCACGAAACTCCCACTAACAGGGTCATGGAATTACGTCCTGACCATGAGCCACCACCACGCAACCAACGTGGAATTACGCCTTGATCAATGAGGCACCACCATGAGATCTCACCTAGAGATTAATGGAATTACGCCCTGACCAATGAGGCACCACCACGAAACTATCATAGAATTACGTCTTGACCAATGAGGCACCACCATGAGATCTCACCTAGAGATTCATGGAATTACATCCTGACTAATGAAGACACTACCAATTAAATCAAATAGGATCTCCCTCATAGAATCTCCTATATTCTCACACAAGCATTTGAAGACACATATTAAAATCATATAACATATTCCTCTCTTGGAAAATAATTAATTCTTATAATTTTTATCCAATCCAACTTAACAACACATAATGCAAACGATTTGGGATTTTAGAAATAAAACTGCAGCTTGTGTAAAGCTCCAAAAATTTTGTATTTATATTCAAATTAAATATGATTGAATCAAGAACCAAATGAAACAAGAACCAACTTAATTGAATAACTATAAAGAAAGTTATGCACCAAACAAGCAACAAAGGTCAATGTTGTCAAGAACCAAACTACAGTGATCTTGCAATAAAACCTGCTCTCAGTACAGAGCTATGATTCAAGATCTGACCGGTCAAACTCAAGAATTATGTGTTAAAGATCATCTTTTAAAATAGCAGCTCGATCCAACGGTTGACAAAATAGGAATATTCATTTTACGAAAAGTGTGCAGTGTTGTCAACAACCAAACTACAGTGACTTTGCAATAAAAACTTCTCTCACTATAGAGCCCGGATTCAAGATCCGACCGATCAAAGTCAAGAATTATGTGTTAAGGAAAAGCTGTTAAAATTTTAGCTTGATCCAATGGTTAACGAAGTAGGAACCTTCATTTTACGAAAATTGTGCAGTGTAGAAAAAAAAGTAGCGCCACATCAATCAAACACACTCATTCCAGAATGAAAATAAGTACACTGTATTTCAAAGAAAAGGAGTTCTTGTTAGGAACAAGGCAATAAAAGAAAGAATAAAGGAGAGAAAAATAGACATAGAGAATTTAACGTGGTTCGACGTACAATGTGTATGCCTACGTCCACGACTACATTAGGAAATATGTTTATTTCTGGTGTATTTCAAAGTTTTACATAGGGTCTCTTATATAGTAAAATAGAGAACCACATCTTACAATTCTAAACGATGTGGGACTAAATCAAGCACCATAATACTAACAATTCTCCCACTTGGGGTTTGATTTACATTACCACCTAGTGTAGTGCCTTCATCATCAATTTTCTCGAAGGCCAGTTGAGGCAATGCAAAGCCTCAACTTAGTTGTTGTGACAATCTTGATCAACATATCAACTGGATTCTCTACACCTAGAATCTTCAACAAAAACAAGTCTCCATCATTTATCAAGTTTCTGATAAAATGATATTTCAATTCAATATGCTTGCATCTGGAGTGAAGAATTGGATTTTTAGCAAGACAAATAACACTTTGACTGTCCCTGAACAATGGAGATTCATCTTGCCATTTTCCTAATTCTTTTAGAAGATTCTTCAACCATATCATCTCTTTTGTTGCTTCTGAGATAGCTACATATTCAACTTTAGTGGTTGAGAGCGAGACTCTTCCTTGAAGTTTAGACTTCCAACTAATAGTTGTACCACCCAACGTAAAAATGTAACCTGTTGTGCTCTTTCTACCATCCAAATCACCTCCCAAATCTGCATCAGAAAACCTCTGTAAAGTGAGATTACTTCTTTTAAAAGACAAATGCATCTTTGATGTGCCTTCAAATATCTTAATATCCACTTCACGCCTTCCCAATGCTCATTTCCGGGATTTGATAGAAATCTGCTCACAACTCCCACTGCGTGTGCTATATCAGGTCTGGTGCAAACCATAACATACATCAAGCTCCCTACTGTAGATGCATATGACACTTTAGACATGTGACTTTCTTCTTCCTCTGTCTGAGAAGATTGCCTTTTTGAGAACTTTAAGTGAGTCCCCAAAGGTGTATTCCTGGTTTTAGCATAATTTTTATAAAAATGAAGCAATATTATCCCTCCTTAAATTGATACTCAATTTAATTTTTTTATAAATCTTATGATAATATTCTTAATAAAATTGACATTTTTATTAAATATTTGTAGAAATATTTTTAAACAAGTTTTGTTTTTTAGTTTTATTATTAAACAAAGTTAAACCCCAAACTTAATTTTAAAAATTAACAATTTTGTCATCATCTATAAAGACGTCAAGTGTATCATATATTATACAAACTTAGTGAAGATTAAAAATCAAATAACTTGTCACACATAAGTTTATGAACTAAATTTCAAGTTCAAAACAAAACCAAAGTCTAATGTTTTGTATAAAATTTAAAGTTAATTTAAAATATTTATAGAAATACTTAATAAAATTGTTAATTTTAGTAAGAATATCACCATAAGATTTATAAAAAATTAAATTGAGTGTCAATTTAAGGAAGGACAATATTACTTCATTTTTACAAAAAATGGGACTAAATTGAAACTAAAAACAAATATATGGACCAAATTGAGTCATTTTGACACGTGGCACAACTGTGAAGTGACATGTGTAAAAAACTAAAAAAATAAAAAAAATTCAAAAAAATCAGAAATTGACACATAGCAGTGACTTTAACACCGTCCGGTCAAACTAACGGTAAAGACTAAATTGAATCATTTTTAAGAAAATGAGGACCAAATTGAGACAACGTAAAATTTGAGGACCAAAGTGATATTACTTGACAAATAAAGGTACCAAAAGAGTAATTTAACCTTTTTTTTATATAGCTCCAACATTTGATGTCATCATATTTTTCGGCAAGGGTTGATGGGTGAACATCTCTTGTTTTTGATGAATAATTTAATGTAATGCAAGATGTAGCATGAATGGGTTACACTTCGATTTTTTTTTTCTAGCAATTGATCATTTGTGTTCATGTGTATTGCTTTCGACATGCATATAATTTCATCAAAAGAATTAAGGATGCAACTCTTAAGAAAAACCTTGTTAATATGGTTAAGGACTTTACTTTTCAAATTTTCATTTAATTGTATGTCATCTTCATTATTCTTTCTTAAATTTAATCACTATATTTTTATTACTCCAATTTGCAACATACACAATGACAAAGTCCATATGTAATTGTTATTGCAACATCATAAAGAAAACCAATCTAGATGGAACAAGTTGGATTGACAAAAATTTCAATACAAAAATGGGCACTTGCATATGATGAAGGCAAAAGATGGGGTCACCTCACTACAATTTTAGCCAAACGATTAATTTAGTCCTCACGAAAACACAAAATTTATCAATCTCTTCCATTGTCATGCTACATACACTAGATGCAACAACTTCATCATTGAAAGAAGGAGGCAAATTACTATAATGACAAAAACTGGTAATTTTTGTTCCCAAATTGCCACTAAGTTGCTAGAAGATGGTCATTCAAAATCTCACACACATAGGGTGCTTGAATTTGATAGAAATAGCATAAGATTCTTAGTGAAGGAGATGGTCAACTCAAGAAAACTTCGACCTATGGGTAAATTTGTTATCAAGTTGGATGAAGGGTGGTGTGATTGTGGGAAGTTCCAAACTATTCATCTACCACGTTTTCATGTCTTAATAGCTTGCAAACAAGGCCACCATGATTTCAAACATGTACATCAATCCACACTATAGGTTGGATATAGTCATGAAAGTGTATGACAATTTATTTAGGGAGTTAAGACATGAAATTATTGTCCAACACATCAAGACCCACAACTTTGTCCAAATCTAGTGGTAAGAAGAAATGCAAAGGGTCAACCAAAATCGTCTAAAATTAGAGCTGAAATGGATATCATGATATGAGATATTCACATGGTTAATTATTTCCATAAATGTATTCCATTTGTCAATTAATTATAATTGTTGCATACTTTTTTATATTGTAATCCTATATAATTGACAACAATTTATTATGGCAACTACTCTATGATGGGCAGAGAACTCTAGAGTTTCACATGTGCTTTATGCTTTGGATCATCAAATATGTTCTCTTATACAATATACTATACCATCAAGTTTGAGAGAGTGAAGATGTGAAATAAAAAAGCACATTAAAGATTTTCATGATAGTGACAATGACAGATGGTTAATCCTTAATCTTTTTTTCACATTAGTTTTACATTTGGTATCAGAGCAAGGTTAAATACCTTTGCCTTGTTTTTAAATTTGTCTTGGTTATCCGTTTTAATTCATTATTTTTGTTTTTCTTGTGTTTGATATGAAACATAATATTATCAGCGTTGGATGTGTCACTTTAATGAGGTGATGCTAACCCATTGTTAGGTTTTGGGGTTATGGGTACAAAAGATCTCAAAGCATTTGCATTACAACACTTTGAGGCTTTATCAGAATCGCTTTAGGAATCTGAGATTTATTTTGTGTACACTACAAAAAAATGTGTAAATACCAATGATTATTTTTGTAATTAACGTCATTTTAACCGCCGTTATTTACTTGAGTGACGATTTCCAAAAATATCGTAATTTTTGTCGTCACAATGTATAATATGACAGTTATAGATGAACTGCTGCAACAACCACCATTTTATATTACGTATACAATGGCGATTTGAAGAGGTAAAAAACGTCATTTAAAACTAACGTAATATTTTAACTACATAACAAATATAATGGGAAAAGTGACGCTTTAAACCAATACTATTATCATTATATTATAATATTTTTAATTGTCACTAATATAATTAATTATAATTAATTTTCATATTAATTACATCATTATCAAGTGTATCAAGTATCCTAATTTTAATATTTAATTATTTATTCTTTTTTAATATTTATTATACTTTCATAATTTAATAAAATTAATTTTTGATGATAATTTAAAATATATAAAAATTTATAACACTATAAAATAGAAATTAACAAACTAACTTGTTTCATTGTCAATATAATATAACTACACTAAAGTACCAAAGTACTAATTAAAGCATCCAAAAAAGAAAAAAAACAACATTAAGAGCAGCAAAATATTAAAGCATCTAAAAAAAGGATAATACTAAAAGTCCTAAGTCCAAGGTGTTTTGCTTCCACCACTTGATTCTACTATATCATGTGGAGATGGCACATCACTTCCAACTTCTAGTGCCTACAATGAAGAAGTAATATAAGTATATATGAGTGAGTGAAATTGAAATAAATTAAGAGATCCATACAATAAGTTTAAGTAATTACTAATGTAAATTATACCTCATTAATAGATGTTCTGGAACATCTTCTTTAGAAGCAATATAGCAAGGAGTGTTTGCATTTGGCACATCTTCTTTAGAAACAATATTGTCCATCAACAAAGCATCAACATTTGTATTTCCTTCATCACGTATCATATTAGCTTGCACACCATCATCTTTAGTAGCCTTGTAAAATGAATTGGGTAAAAGAGGGTCGAACCATTCTAAAGCTTAATTTTTTGAAACAAAAATATTTTTTAAAAACTTAAATACTGCAATAAATTAAAATATCACCAATATCTTTATCGTAATATATTGTGATACACGGGAGATAACACTTTTGGAGGACCTGTCACCATGATTCTTGTATCTATTTTCTTGTATTGAATGATAATGGGATAAATGGACTAAGTGAGAGAATGTTGAAAATCTTCCAAATATGTGATATGAAATGATATGGGATACTCACATGGTTAATTATTTTAATTATTTTCATAGATGTGGTCCATTTGTCAATCAATTCATAATTGTTATATAATTTTTTATATTGTAATATCATATAAATGTATTTTGAGTCATCAAATATGCTCTCTTTTGCGGTATATTGTACCATCAAATTTTACAGAGTGAAGATTTGAAACAAAAAACACATTTAAGTTAAAGATTCTCATGTTGAAGGTTAATTCTTAATATTTTTCTACATTAGTTTTACCTATTCCATAATTAATTGTTCAACTTTTATAATTTCTTTTATTTAATAAATAAATGTTCTATTCAATTATACCATTTTAATTAAATAGACCGGTCTAATTAACAAATTTCTACTAATACATTAATATTCAAAATTTTGGTAACATATTGTTTTTAAAATAATTAAACACTTGTTAATTTTTAATAATAACTCAAATATTGAAAAAAAAAAACTAAAATAATCCAATACTTTATTTTTTACATGCACATCTATTTCTAACATTTCTTACAAATAAAATTACAAGTAAAACAATTTTTACTTTTTTCGTTATTATTAACTCAATTTATTTAATAAAGAAAAATATTTTTTTAAATATACATTTACTTTGTTTAACTTTATTCGTATTAATTCAATTTTTTTCAATACAAATTTTTTAAACTTCAAATTATACATTCATCTTAAAAATTAATTTCATTTTTTTAACTCATCAAGTCAAGTAATTTCCTAAATAAAAATACATTTACAAAATAAATTTTAAAAAATCAACCACAAATATGAAGATTATTTCATATTATATATATATATTTCTACTCTATCGTTTACACAATTTAAAACAAAATAAAAATCAATATACATTTATTTGACATATCATTTAATATATTTATTTTATAAATTAATTTAATTTTGTTAACCCTTATATAGATTTTTTTTCTCATTTTGTTATAAAATTCCCTAAATAATAAAAATAAAAAAGTCAGTTCTGAATTGGATTTCGCAAACTGAATTTTAACTAGTATTTCGACGGAAGATGACAAAACCACGTTCAGAATTCAGCTTTTGAACACCAAATTCTGACTTTTTCAACATGTGCTGCTTTGTAAATATAATTAGCCCTCCTATCCTGGTAAATAAAAAGTGGAACATTACTGCTGCAGACAAAAACCGCATAATAAAATATGTTTCTTTCCTCTCACGTTTCTATCCCATATACAAAAACACGCGCTCAACACTCTGTTACTCTTTTTCTTCACACAAAATTAATACAATTTTCATAAATACTCTTACTTCTTCTACTCTTTTTGATGTAGTTTATCTCTCTGAATATTTTAAATAAAATCAAACTGAAACTGGAACAACCAACAAATCTTAATCATTAATTTTTTTTTTCTAGTATATATGTTTATTTTCATATGGAAACCCCATTTTAATCTTGAAAATAAAGAGTGATGTGTCTTTGAAAATGAAAATCTTAAAATAATTATTTATCGGTATTTTAGTTAACTACAGACATTCTGATTTTCTTTATTGCACGGGTATATGATCTAATGTTTTTTAAATAAGTAAAAAATGTGAATTTATTATTTTAAAACAATTAAAGAGTTTTTGGTCGGAATAAGGAAATAAATAAATAAAAAGTAAAAAGAAACCAGTGTAATTTATTTTTTACTTTTAGCCTCTAAAATTACAATGACACAATGAGAAATTAAAATGAGTGATAGTTTATTTTTAAACATTTTTGTAATAGTTTAAAACACCAAAATTTAAATATGCCAACGAAAAAGATCGTTATTATTTGTTAGGTTGCAAAAAATCGCCAGCGACCATGTGTACAACGCGCAACCACCAAACGTGCCAAAACCAAAGGCAAAGTTAAATAAAATTAAAAAAAAAATCTGGAAACATCGAAAATAATTATTATAATAATAATATAAATAAATAAATATATAAAAAGAAACCTTCCACACTCCAAAATTTTCTGCATCTCTCACCCTGTCCGATTCATTGCAATCACATCCTAAAATCTATTCACTTATTTATTATTATTTTATTTGTGTGTAATAACTATTCACGAAGAAGCATAAGCACTTTTGGCGATGACGATGCGCGTGTTCTTCCACGTATCGGCCAACATCGCCGGCGACCCCTCTCATTGCCGCCGGTTGCAATATCACTCATGAAAACGTAATTTCTGAAACCAGAAAAGTCTCTGTCCGTCGTTTACGTCCTCCACGGTCGTTTCCACGTTTCATTGAATCCCTTTCCAAGGTTAAAGCAAAACGCACGCATGCTCTTATTCTCTCCTTCATTCGATCCCTATTAAATCAAATTCCCATCTTTACATTTTCCACATTCAAAATCACTCATTGTTGTGTTTTTCTTTCTTTCTCGCTTCAGAATTGCGATGAAGAAGGCGTCACCTGTGACGTTGGATCACGTGCTTCTTGCGTCGCAGGAGACAAAGGAGGCGCGTGAGGCGCGGATTCGGGGCCTCTTCGAATTCTTCGACAGGGAAAATCGCGGGTTCTTGGACTACGCGCTCATTGAGGCGGGTCTGTCGGCGCTTCAGATTCCGTCGGAGTACAAGTACGCCAGGGATTTGTTGAACGCTTGCGATGCGAACCATGATGGGAGAGTGGATTTCCAAGAGTTCAGGAGGTACATGGACGACAAGGAGTTGGAGATTTACCGCATTTTCCAGGCCATCGATGTAGCGCACAATGGCTGCATTTTGCCGGAGGAGCTTTGGGAGGCTCTCGTAAAAGCAGGCATGGTTTCATTTTATTGCAAACTCACTCGTGATTTTGTTGATGTTTCAGTGTTTCGGTTGTCTTGTGTTTGATTTTGTTTGTAGGTTAGTTTGACATAGAATTGTGTTGTGTAAATTGTTTTTGAAATCCATGTTCACCACTGACATGACAAAGAAAAACTGTGTAATATGTAGAGGTTACTCTCACTTCAGTTTACGAGCTAGGTTGAGTTTTAGATGGACTTAAACTCAAATACTAAGATAATACCAGAGTTTATTGTAGTGATTTGTTGGACTCATTGTAGGTCACTCATTATCAGACTGTTATTAATTATATCACTTACAAATTATGTTATCTAGTTCTAAGTGCGAGGGTCTTGCGTTGGAGTTTACTTTTTAATTAGTAATATATATGATCAAAATAGTGTACATTAGTGGAGTTTTAACAAAGGTATGGTATTTAATGAAGGGGAAACATTCATTATATTGAAAAAAAAAGAAAAATCTAATAATTGTTATTTTTTAAATAAAGAACTACCTTAAAAGAATAGTGACATTAAAATAATAATAAAAATCAGATAGCGGATACTACGTGCTCCTTATGAAAAGTTTGATTGCCATGGTTTGAGTTGTTTGACGGTTTAAAAAAGTGGTCCAAGTTATGTTCATCTCAAGTCACAAGTCTTTACCAGACTCTCATACTTAGTCTTTTGCATCTTCTTCGAAATTTGTATAAATTCAGAGAAGTCCCCAACTCTTATTACATTTTTATTGTAGTGATGAGATTGTTGAACTTTTTGGCACATCTCTTCCTAATGAATGCAATTTAACTGCAAGGATTGGTCGCCTAGGCTTTGGTTGCATTGTAGAAAGTTGAATGGAAAAGGAAAATGAAAATCACCCATTAAAACAACCTTTCCCTTGCATGTAGCCTTATCGACTAACTGATTAATCTGATTTTAGGTTCTTTTGATCTGTAGTTATAACTGAGTACTGTAAGATAAATCGAAGTTCAACTTTATATTGCTAACTAAATTTTTCCTTGTTATTTTACCGACAAATTAACACAATATAAGCCCTCTGTATCTGATAGCGAAAGTTGAATTTGGATTGCTGGTCTGTAATTATTTAGTGCACTGTTGTTGTGTGACTAAGATTTTGTTAATTCTGTGATGTGATGTATTTCATTCAATAAGTTGCGCTAGTATTCTATTGTAGGGATAAAGATTGATGATGAGGAACTTGCCCGCTTTGTTGAGCATGTTGATAAGGATAATAATGGTGTTATAACATTTCAAGAATGGAGGGATTTTCTGCTGCTTTACCCTCACGAGGCAACTATGGAGAACATTTACCATTATTTGGAGCGGTTATGTATGGTTGATATTGGGGAACAGTCTGTTATTCCAGCAGGCATTAGTAAGCACTTTCATGCCAGTAGGTATCTGATTGCAGGAGGAGTAGCAGGTGCTACATCACGCACAGCAACTGCACCACTTGATCGTCTAAAGGTTGTAATGCAAGTCCAAACAACACGAGCTCACATAATGCCTGCGATAAAAGCTATATGGAAAGAGGGTGGTTTGTTAGGATTTTTTCGAGGGAATGGCTTAAATGTTCTAAAGGTTGCCCCTGAGAGTGCCATTAGATTTTATAGCTATGAGATGTTGAAGACCTTTATTGTAAGGGCCAAAGGGGAAGAGACACAGGCTAATATTGGAGCTAAGGGGCGGCTACTAGCTGGTGGTATTGCTGGTGCTATAGCTCAAACTGTAATATATCCCATGGATCTTGTTAAAACGCGACTGCAGACCTATGCTTGTGAAAGCAGACGAATTCCTAGTCTTGGAACCCTTTCAAAAGATATTTGGCTTCAGGAAGGACCCCGAGCATTTTACAGGGGATTGATTCCTTCTCTTCTTGGCATTATCCCTTATGCTGGTATAGATCTTGCTGCGTATGAAACCTTGAAGGATATGTCCAAGCAGTATATTATTCGTGATGGAGGTAAAATAAAAAACTTATTCACCTGTGATGTTCCGTATCAGTTATTGCCTTCAATTTTTGTAATTAGATTTTATGGCATTCTGTAGAACCTGGTCCTCTAGTGCAATTAGGATGTGGGACTGTATCCGGAGCTGTTGGAGCAACGTGCGTTTACCCACTACAGGTGGTTAGAACAAGGTAATTTTGGCTGTTATGTGTTGTAGCTTTCTATGTAAATTGTTGCTTACATATGTAGTGACTTCAACACTTATTGCTTTCTATGGAAATTAGAAAATGAAACCCATGTCGATTTCAGAATGCAGGCTCAACGCTCTTATAAGGGAATGGGTGATGTATTCAGGAAAACCTATAAAAATGAAGGCATTAGGGGATTCTACAAAGGAATATTTCCTAACTTACTCAAGGTTGTACCCTCAGCAAGTATCACCTACATGGTTTATGAGAGTATGAAAAAAAGTTTGCATTTGGAGTGAAAAAATTTACTGCATGGTAATTAATCTTATTGACATGGCTGACCGTTGGCATCTATACATTGGGAATGGTTTTGCAGTGAAGATATTGGTGACAAGAATAAAATCTACAATTGCTTATTGTGACAATTGTCTAAATTCATTATTTTTTTAAATAGCATTAAATCCTTCAAAATTCTTAGGGGTCAAAATTGGTTTGTCCGGCTTGGTTCTTCATTAAACTAAAATGAAGTTTCATATCTATTAGCTGAATTTTTGTAAGATAGAGAAGCACACTGTACTCAGTTAGGATCCGATTTTGTAATTGTAATTTTGTAACATTTAGTGGCTCATATTGATCATCTAACTCTTAAATTGATTGTTTCATTTGTTAAACTTGTCATGCCCCTTTATTTGTTATTTTCTTTAGGGTTTTTAATATAGTACCTATCTGTATGTCACTCTGGTTATGCATTCTATAACGTTATTTTAAATCTGCTTGATTTCTATTTTAAAGGTTTAGTATTATTCTGTTCCTAAGCTTTTGTGGTCTTGGGGTTGTTATGGGAAGTACCGAATATTTGTACTAATCTATAATCCTTAACAGGACTGGAGTGGAAGGGAACGGGATGTTTTAGCTATGGGTAACGATTTTTTGACAAACAAAATATTGACAACGTGTCTCACTTTTATGAAATATTTTTTTTCACAAGAAAGAAAACCTATGTTGCTATTGTAAGTGAAACCCAAAATGAAACCCTTGAGAAATTCAAATTAACTTTCGAAACTTCTTTTTCTCGTTTTCTTCACGTTCGACCGTTCTTTATTTTGTTTTTTTTTTCTCCAATCTTTGTTGATGGTGCTCGTCCACACTTATTCATAGGAAAATCATAAATCTCTTTCTTTTTCGCGAAATTGTTCCCTATTTATGGTTAGTTTCATTTTTTAAACTTGAATCTATTCTTCCACAATTTTTGTCCTAAATTTGAAATATTCATTTGTGATTGTTTTTGTTCTTCGCTCAAATGTTGATTGTGCTTCAGTTGTGTGCTATTATAACAAGTTGTAGATATTTTTTTTGGAGTAAATAGGCTATCAATTGATACTTGGCTTGGGTGAAAAGCGCATGTGCACTTGAACCAACGTAAATTGAGTTTTTCTGCAACTTTAAATGGAGTCATGGTGTGCCAAATAAAAAGAACTTAAAATTCTATTGCAAAACTATGTACCAAACATCGTCTAATTAAGTGACAAACACAATTATACTTTTTGCATGGTAATAGAATCAGTTAATTCTTCAAAAGGTTTTTTAATCAGTATTTGGCTTGGGTTAGAAGTGCATGTGCACTTGAACCAATAGTGTTTCTCCATGACATGGTATGAAGTCATGGTGTGCCAAATAAAAGGAACTTAATTTTTTTTTTCAAAAACTATGTACCAAAACATCATCTAATAAGTGGCAAACGTAGTTATACTTTTTGCACAGAAATAGAATTAGTTAATTCTTCACGAGGTTTTTTAATCAGTACTTGGCTTAGGTTTGAAGTGCATGTGCACTTTAACCAATGGTGTGTAGAGTGGGTTTCCCCATGACTTTAAATGGACATGGTGTGCCAAATAAAAGGAACTAAAAATGCTTTTGAAATATTATGTACCAAAAATCATCTAATTAAGTGTCACACATAGTTATAGTTTTTGGACACAAATATAATCACTTAATTCTTGAAAAGGTCTTTCACTCAGTAGTTGGATTGGGTGACAAGTGCATATGCACTTCCACCAAGGTTGTGTGGTGTGGGTTTCCCTATGAGTTTAAATATACATAGTCTGCAAAATAAATGGAAGAAAAAACTTTGTTGAAAAATTATGTATTCAACATGGTGTAATTCAGTGGTAAACGCTATTATAGTTTTTGCATATGAATAGAATCAGTTAATTCTTCATAAGGTCTTCGACGAGTACTTCGCATGGCTGAGAAGTGCATCTGCACTTCCACCAAGGTTGTGTGGTGTGGGTTTCCCGATGAGTTTAAATGGACATGATCTACCAAATAAAAGGAACAAAAGATTATGTTGAAAAATTATGTGTTCAACATGGTGTAATTAAGTGGCCAACGCAATTATAGTTTTTGCACATGAATAAAATCAGTTAATCCTTGATAAGGATTTTCACTCTGTATGTGGCTTGGCTGAGAAGTGCATATGCACTTCCACCAAGGTTGTGTGGTGTGGGTTTTCCCATGAGTTTAAATGGACATGGTCTGCCAAATAAAAGGAACAAAAAATTCTGTTGAAAAATTATGAATTCAACATGGTGTAATTAAGTGGCAAACAATGTTATAATGTTTAAACAAAAATGGAATCAGTTAATTCTTCACAAGGTCTTTCACGCAATACTTGGCATGGCTGAGAAGTGCATCTGCACTTCCACCAAGGTTGTGTAAAGTGGGTTTCCCCATGAGTTTAAATGGACTTGGTGTACCAAACATGGTGTAATTAAGTGGCAAACTCATTTTTAGTTATTGCACACATATGGAATCATTTAATTATTCACAAAGTCTTTTAGTATGTAGTTCGTTTGGTTGAGAAGTGCATGTTCACTTGAACCAAAGGCATCTAGTGTGGGTTTCCCCGTGACTTTAAATCAAGATGGTATGTGAAATCAAAGGGAATGAAAATTGATTTGAAAAAGTATGTACCAAATGTAGTGTATATAAGTGCCAAACGCAAGTACAATTTATGCACATAAATTGAATCAACTAATTTTTGAGAAGTTCTTTCACTATATACTTAGCTTGGTTGACATATGCCTTTTAACCAAGGGTGTCAGGTGTGGCTATCCCCATGACTTTAAAAAAAAGATGGTCTATGACAAGAAAACGAACAAAAAGGGTTTTTGAAGAACTATGTACCAAATGTAGTCAAAATAAGTGGCAAACGCAGTTAAGGTTTTGCACAACAAAGGATGTAGTCATTGAACATGTATATTTGGTTGGGTGACACTTTGTATTAAATCTGTGAAATATGGATAATTATATATCCACTTTATGTACTTCTTAGAAGTCAACATTTTTGCACAAAGTTCTTATAGCACAATACATAATTGTAATAGCCATACAAAAGTTCACCCTCCATAATGTACTTCACACAACAACTTTGTAACATAAACCTATTGTGCACTAAATATAAAGATGTCATTAAAACAAAACTCAACCACAAACTATAGACTATTTACATCATTGCCTGTGATTCTAAATAGTAAAGTGCTTAAGTACAAAGTCTCTATGGATATTATCTTCATCCATAATCCACTAACAAATGTATTGCTCCATGATTTCTTGTAAGTTTTCCTGCAAAGTGAGTAGTTGAAGTCATAAATAAGTCCAATATGGTAAAAAGAAGTAAAAATCACAGCTTCTAATATAACAATCTATCTACTTACACATGTGTATGAAGAGATGCTTCTTCCATCATATATATTTCATGATTGAATAATCAAAAGGACTATGTCACAAAAATTCAACCCTTTCTATGTACCACCCAAGGACTAGCCATGATTGTAGAGTAGATACCTGGATAATCCACCATAATTACATAATACATCGTCATATAAAACTATAACCTCATTTCATGACTTCTAAAATTAGTAATAAATCATAAACCTACCATAAAACAGTGCAAAAATATCAAACACCAAACAAAGACTTTATGTGGCAAATGTAGTTAAACTTTTTTCATAAAAATAATATATAACTTCCTATAAATACAATTCAAAAGCAACATTTATCCAACAAGTCTCTCTACATATCTAATCACACATTTCATTTGGAAAAGGTTGTACACATACGTTTACCATTTGTGACTATTGTAAAAATGTATAAATATAGAAGTTCATCAATGTCTAAGATTATAAACATCAAACAAATGAAGCACAAATTCTTCACATATTTTGGTCATACAAAACAAAAGCGTAAAAGACTTCCCTAAATGCTTCAATTTCGTTCTACAATGGTAATAGGTGAAAGCTCCATAACAAAGTGATAAACTCTATTAATATTAAACCCATCTAATGATACTTTGATCAATGCCAACCACACCACAACAAAGCATTTCAAAAAAAGAGGTGATTCCTAAGAAAACCCTAAACACAACTGAAAATAAAGAACTCAAAATCAAAATTTGTGAAAGGAAGAGACTTTACCTCAACCCTCGTGAACCAATGCTCCAAGAACGAAAACCACCCAATAAACCAAACACCACTGTGGTTAACGAGACAGAATCGCAACTTCAAACCAAAGAGAACAAAATTGAAAACAATAACGATCACAATTGAAGCACAATCAACATTTGGGAGGAGAACAAAAACAATCACACATGGGTATTTCAAATTCAGGGCAAAAATTGTGGAGGAATATATTCAAGTTTAAAAAACGAAACTAACCATAAATATGGAACGATTTCAAAAAAGAGAAAGAGACTTATTATGGTTTTCCTATGAACAAATGTGGACGAACACCATCAACAAAGATTAGGGAAGCGAGAAAATAAAATGAAGAATAGTTGAACATGAAGAAAACGAGAGGAAGAAGTTTCAAAAGTTGATTTAAATTTTTCAGTAATTTCATTTTGGGTTTTATTTGCATCAGTAAACAACATAGATTTTCTTTTTACAAAAAAATATTTCATAAAAATGGGACGCGTCACTTTGTCAATGTTTTGTTTGTCAAATCATCGTTTTCCTTTAGATATAGAAATTGTACCTATCTACTTAAAAGATACATATTGGAAAATGAGAAACTCATCCTGGATGACGGTATTATTACAATATAGTTGTTAATAACCACTTAATTGAGTGAGTTGTAAGAAAAGTAATAATATATTTATTTAATTTTTTTCATAACTTAGGATACTTTCAATTATATATTTAAAATTTTCTAATTTTTCAATTAATTTGTTATTATTTATTTTTGTTGTTAAATTGGTGGCGTAATTATTATTTTTGCTTAGTCATTACTTATTGTTTCTACATGAAAAATGAAAAATGACTTAATTAAATTTTAAATTCTTTATAAAATTAAGTATTTTCAATTTAATCTTTATTAAAAATTTATATTGTACTGAGTATAGATAATATTTATATTTTAAAGTTGAATATTTGTTATTAATTGAGATAACGTGATTATTTTGGTTTTGCAATTTTATAAAAATACTATATACTTGGATAATAAGAACAATAAAGCTTTGAAACTCTAATTATTTTTATTAAAAATGACATTATTTATTTTTATATGGAATATTAACCTCATAATTTTTTTCGAACAATTGACAAAATTAAAAAGTTGTGAAAGAGATAAAAAATAAAGAAATTATAATCTGCTCGATGTCATAATAAAGAGAAATTGATGAGTAAAGGAAAATTTAACACTTTGAATTAAAAATCCATAAATAGGAATAAAAAGTTATGAAGAAGAGAAGAATTATTGCATAAACATATAATTTTTGTGTTATATAAATCTTCTTGGTTGATGGAGTTTATATGTTTGCTCATGTTTCTTATCAATTATTATTGTAATGATATAATTAATTGTATGATTATGGTAATCAGGTCCTTAGAATTGTTCTATTTCACCAAATTTGTTAATGCTTAATATATATGGGTATATTATTAGTTATGCGGTCAATTGTTTGTAAAATAGTTATTAATAAATAATATTATCTTTTTACATATAATGTATGTTATATGATAAAGATTTAAAAAATATCTTAAGTATTAATTCCACATTTTGAAATTTAAAGCGTCTTCCGAATATTATTTAATTTTATTATCATTCCTTATTGTTTAAGTTTTTTCTTGACTCAAATAATTCTATCAAATAGGAGAGTTACAGTTATACTAGTATATGACCTTTAGAAATTAGTATTTAATAGGAACCGATTTCTTAAAGAAAAAACGTTCATTTTCATATTTATTTAGATATATAAGTTTATATCATTTGTGCTTTTAAATAAACACTCATTATAATTTTTTTATAATATTTTTATATTGTAAATATTATTAAGTTATTCAAATATATACACTTATTTGTTATTTAAATGGTCATTATAAATAAATTATTTTTTTCCATATATATATATATTACTTGAAAAATAAAAAATATTTTATATATCTATATATTATTTAATTTAAAAATTATTACGCATATTATACATAACTTAATATTTTTTATGTCTCTTTGTATTATTGTGACACTATTACAAGTTCACTGTATTATGATGTATGCTTTTATGTATTAGGTATAATTATTCGCAACGTACCCAGTTTCGTTCCAATGGGTCTAAATGGTACCCGCTTTTAACTTTGCATCTATTTAGTACCCAAATTAGTGAATTTGCATCAATTTGGTCCCTTTTAGTTGACTCCGTTAAATGACTTAACGTCTGACCATGTTGACTAATTAAGTGGGAAAAAAAAAGATTACGTGGCACTATCAGGTGTGTGATGTGGAACAGTGTTTAGGAAAATTGAAATTGAAAATTAAAAAGGGGACGTGAGAGGAACGAATCAGAAGAGTGTGTTGGAGTGAGAGGAGACGTGGTGCACTTAGGTTGAAATCGAAGCTGAAATCGAGCGTTGCAGAGGAAATTGAAGCTGAAATTGACATCAAAGTGGCAAGTTTTTTGGATTCCAGGTGCGCGAATCACGTAAATTTGGTCCCTTTCATTGATTTAATTGTTTTTTGAATGGTGGGGTTTAGGGTTTCGTTTATTTAATTGTTTTATGCGGTGATGTTTCAATTTTTTATTATGTGTTTGACGGTGGTTGTCTTTTTTATGATTCTGTTGACGGTGGTGGTCCATGAAGTGTGTTTGTGGGCACGAGCAGTGGTCCCCCCATTATGCTTTTGTCTATTTTCTCGCTTTTGTCTATTTTAATGGTTTTGTCGGTCTTATAGTGGTATGAAATTGTAATTTGTGTTGCTTTGTTTGGGTCAAATGGGATTTCGCAGGGTAGTATTTATATGTTATTGTTGGTATGGACGAC
>Ga0214543_1002418_pt1 | contig 36618 bp, 16 predicted proteins | sample CNSS2metaG_FD_160094 | JGI IMG/M metagenome (GOLD analysis project Ga0214543, IMG submission 160094) | Root nodule microbial communities from cowpea collected in UCLA plant growth center, Los Angeles, California, USA - CNSS2 | ecosystem: Host-associated > Plants > Roots > Nodule | place: USA... | reverse complement strand
TATATTAAAATATATAAAGATGAATATCTTAAAAAATACATTAAAATACAATGGTTTGATTATGTTTTAAGTTTGTTATAAATTTGAAAATTTTCGATGGAGTTCTAATAAAAAATTTTAGTCGATTAAAAACATAATAAATTTAATTTTTTGAATTAAATAAGAGTTGCTAACTTAGTATATCTCTAGTTAACTTGGTGATATGATTGACGTTGTTATTATCTTCACATTTCAACTTGTTCAGTTGTTACTACATATAGTTTTACTATTTAGAATTTCTATAAATTATAATTTTATAAATATGATTATATATAACGATATGATAGTATAACAGTATGAGATATAATGATATGAAAATATGACCATATAATAATATAATGATATGACGATATTAAAATATAATAATATAACGATAAGACAATGTAACGATATAATAATATAACGATACGACGGTATGACAATATGACGATATAATAATATGGTGATATGACGATATAATAATATGGTAATATGACGATATAATTATAAAATGATATAACAATATAACGACAACACGTTATAACGATGACAATATAACGATTTGATGACATGATGATATACAGTGGCGAATCTTGCTCGATATTTGCGAGATGCCAAAATACACTTAAAATTTATATATTTAATTATGGATCCGTAAGATTATTGAACTCAATAATAATTGAATCAATACTAAAATTTTTAGTTATATTTTGTTTTTAATGTAAATAATCATATTGTCAGCAAAAAAATTCATCTTCCGTTTTATTTTGCAATCTTATTTTGCTAATTTTCATTGTAGAAAAAATATTAAAAGATAATTTATCATAATTTAAATAAAAATTGCGATACGTAATTAATAAAAGAAAAATATATGATAATCAAGTCACAGTTAAAAACCAATTATTAAAAAACACTTAGTGAATTGTTTTTTCTTCTATATTTATAAAAATGAATATACCAAATACTCGTGATATACAAAATAATATTGATTATTAAACTAATATTTCACTGTCAATTCAGAAAAAAAGAATTTCCTTTTTCTTCAATAATAGAAGAAAGCATACAAAAATGAGAATACAAAACAATAAATTTGTGTTCAACTTTATTTTTTTCTTCATAAACAAAAGAAAACAAAACAAGTAAAAGTCTAAAGTCAATACAATATTGTGAGAAACTCAAAAAAGAGTGAAAGAGAAAATAAAAAATATCTTAATAAATTTTTTTATTATTATTAAATTTAATTTTATGCTTTATTATTTATTAGCATTAAATGTTATATTTTATAAAATAAATAAAAAGATACCTATTTTAATTCTTATCATTTCTCAATATATACTTTTATTGTTTAAAAAATTATAAAAAATCAAATTTCTTATACATAATTTAAAAAATTATAAATAAAACAATTTTCATATAAAATAAATAAAAAATTTTCAAAAAAAGTTGGGGGGGCCATGACTCCCCGTTGTCCGTTGGTCCGCTTGTGACAATATAATATAACTATATAATGATATAACAATAATATGATATAACGATGTACAATATGATGATATAATACAATAAAAATATGATGACATAACAATACGATGATATAACGATACGACAATATGATGATATAATGTTAAAATGATATAACTATATGACAATATAATAATATGACGATACGATCATACAACGACAACATTATAATTATATAACTATATAACAATATGACGATATAATAATAAAACTATAATTTATTAAATCATAAAATATAAAATTATAATTTCTAAAATTTTAAAAATAATAAAATAATAGATCACATCCGAGTGACATGACAAAACAATAATCAAGTCACTCGAACACCTGGTTCACTAAATTAGCAAAATAAAAAATTAACAAACACAATTAAATTAAAAAAATTAAATCTATTGACTATCATAAAAATTTAGTAGGGACTCAATTCTAAGTTCCAAACTTGATCATAATCTTAAAACATAATTAAGTTAAATATAATTAAGAGAAATAAAAGTTTACAAAAACTTTTTTTAAGTTATGTTTTAAAATACCGTTTAAATGACTCACTCATGTTTCAATATGTTTATTTATTCTTAATCTTTTATTTTATATTTTACAAAATCATCAAGGACATAAAATGTTAGTTAATAAGGTGAATGTTTATAATAAAAATTTAAAAACCAGATATATTTTATACTTTACACATTTAAAACTAACATCTCTACATATTTATACATCTGAGATAACTTTAATTTGGGCCACCAACTTTGTGGTTTTAGCGTTAAGCCCAGTAATAAGCTCTCGAAAGATTTGGGCCGGAGCAAAATATAGAGTATACAACGGTAGTTTCACTCGCAGAGGAAAATTAGGGTTTCATTTCATTTTCGCCTATTTAATTTGCAACCCACCCATTCACAGCCTCGCTCGCTCGCTCCTTTCTGTGTTCTTCAATTCTGTGAGTACTTGCATAATTTCTGCGAATTTCATCTACTTTTTTTAAATTTATTTTCTTTATTCTTCGCGTTTCTGCTTCTGCATTTGGCCGGTGATGCATGATTAATTTGTCCGTACCATCTGAGACTCTGTCTCTGACGAATGAAATTCTTGAATCTGAGGCCCTCGTTCTTTCAACGTTTCTGAATAATAATTGTTTTCGTGTTAGTTTTTCGAATAGTGATTGCGTAATTTTAGAGCATCAAATTACCAATGCACTTATAAGTTTTTGTGGTTTCTGTTTTTCTCTTCTATTGTTTTCATTTATTTACGAAGAAGCTTCTGTGAGTGAAAAAGGCAATAAATTAGAGTCTCTGGGTTGCTTATTCAATGGCGATTTCAGCGCTGTACGTTGCCGATAAAAACTTTGAGCTGAGAAATTGGCTTGGGTCTCTGTAGGCTCATGCATTCGGATGTTCATACACTTTTTTCTGTTTTTTTTTTCAGAATTTTATTTCTGAGTACCCTTTCGGTCTTAATGCTATTTGGATTACAAAGTTTTTCTTTTTAATTATAACATGTCATGGTATGAAAAGTGTTTTTTGATTCATCATCTAATTCGACTCGGTCTCAAAGTGATCATCTTCATCTGTTTTTTAAAAATTCATTGTCACCTGTGGTTTCATATTGTTGTAGAACCAATGGTCTCGAGTTTAACCTTAATGGACACCTAAGTTTAATGTTAAGTGGAAGTTTAATCAAAAACTAAATTTTGATTTTCATAGTGTTGTATAGATCCAATGGTTTCTGTTTTTCACTTCTATTGTTTTCATTTATCTATGTAGAAGCTTTTGTGAGTGAAGAGGCAATAAATTAGAGTCTCTGAGTTGCTTATTCCGTGGTGATTTCAGCGCTGTACGTTGCCGATAAGAACTTTGATCTGAGAAATTTGCTTGTGTCTCTGTAGGCTCATGCATTCGGATGTTCATACATTTTTTTTCTGATATTTTTTCAGAATTTGATTTCTGAGTTTCCTTTCGGTCGTAAGATGTATGTTAAATGTTTGGATTACAAAGTCTTTGTTTTCAAAATTTACCAGAAAATACAGTTTACCATCCTAGATACCCCTTTAACAGTATTAACAACATTGGTTCACCCAAATTTTTTAAGATTATACAGATTAGACAAATTTCGCGAGAGTAGTCATGTGATGATTTTTGGTATAATATAGGATTAATTAGTTTACTTATCAAAAATATTGTCATAACAAAACCCCAAAAATTCTTCGGAAGATTTGCTTGAAAAGATAAAATTTTTTCAAACATTCAACACATGTTTGATAAATGCTTTCAATTAAACCATTTTGAGCACGACTAAAATGTTGTAACCCGACAATGTTTTGTAAATTTATCATAAATTTAACCGCAAAATCTTTAAATTTATCATCCACTTAACTGCATCCAATTTATCAAAATTTATCTAGAACTTTCAAAGTTTATAAATTTATCACAGACTTATATGTAAAATTTTTAAAAGGTTTTTAAATTTAACTAGAACATGGTTAAAAATTTATAAATTTAATCATGTATTTAATTGAATGTTTCAAAATTTATCATAGAAATTGAGTTTTAAAATTTATCATACTTAATTAAAAGATTCTAAATTTATCAGAATTTATCAGATTCTACATGTAATGTTATCCTTGAAATTTACTAGACAAGGAATTTCGCTACCTATCATGAATCTAAGTTTCTAATTTTTGAAGTACTTATATGTAAACTTTAGAAATTTATTAGAAACCTTCTTTAAGGTTGTTAAATTTATTAAGGATTTATTTGCAAAATTTTTAAATTTATCATGAAAGTAAATTTTTTAAATTTATTATAGGTCTTACATATAGTTTTTAATTTATATATCAATTTTAGGGACTATATGCAAAATTTCTAAAGTTATTGGTGTAATGTTTTTAAATTTACAAGGGAACTAATTGTAAAGAATTTAAATTTATCATGCACCTAACAAAAATGTTTTAAATTGATCAGAACTTAACTACAAAATTTTTGTATTTATGAGGGACCTGATTAAAAGTATATAAATTTATCTGTATTAGATTATAAGGAATTATATACAAAGTTTTTAAACATATCACAAACCTACCTGCAAGTTATTCAATTTATATTTATAAATTACCTACTTGCAAAGTTTTAAACTTATCAAGAACCACTTTACAAAATTTAAAGTTTCTAAATTTAAAAGGTTCTTAGCTGCAAAATTTTTAAATTTATTAGGGACCTTCCTGCAAAGTTTTGAAATTCACCCGAACCTAAGGACTTATCTTTTAATTTATTAAGGATTTACCAGCAAATTTTTAAAATTTATCAATAAACTCCCAGCAAAGTTTCTAAATTTAAAAACACCTGCAAAGTTTTTAAATTTATAAGTGACCTACCTGCAAATTTTCTAAATTCATCAGAGACATACCTGCAACATTTTTAAACTTATCAACGAACACTTGCAAAATTTTTAAATTTATCAAAGTTTTAAATTTTTCAGGAACCTACCAGTAAATTTTTTAAATTTATCAAGGACCTCCCAACAAAGTTTCTAAATTTAAAAGGTATTTATTTGCAAAGTTTTTAAATTTATGAGAGACCTACCTTCAAAGTTGTTTTTAAATTGATTAGGACCTACCTACAAAGTTTTTTAACTTATCAAAGATAAGCCAACAAAGTTTTTAAATTTACAAGGATCTACTTATCTAAAGTTATGAGGGACTTATCTACAATTTTTTTAAATTTATTAGCATCTATCCACAAACTTTTTTAATTTATGATGGACTTACCTGCAGAGTTTTTAAACTTATCAAGGACCATCCTACAAAATTTCTAAATTTATCAAGAACTTACCTACAAAGTTTTAAATTGACCTACTAAATTGACCTACTAGTACATTTTTAAAATTTATCAAGGACTTCTTATCAAAGTTTTTAAATTCATTAGGGACCTACCTGCAAAATTTTTAAACTTATCAAGGACCACCCTGCAAAATGTTTAAATTTATCACGGATTTATCTACAAAGTTTTAAATTTATCAAGGACCTATCAACAAATTTTGAAAATTTTTCAAGGTCCTCCAAGCAAGGTTTCTAAATTTTAAAGGTACTTGTCTACAAAGATTTAAAATTTATTAATTACCTACCTGCAAAGTTTTTAAATTGATCAGGTACCTTCTTGTAAAGTTTGTTAACTTATAAAGGACAAACCTGCAAAGTTAGTTTCTAAATTTATCAGAAACCTACCTGCAAACATTTTAAAATTATAAGAGACTTATCGACATTTTTTTAAAATTTACATAGGACCTATATTCAAACTTTTTAAATTTATCATGGACCTACCCGCAAAGTTTTTGATCTACCTACAAAGTTTTTAAATTTATGAGGACCTCCCTACAAAGTTTTTATATTTATGAGGGACTTATCTTCAAAGTTTTCAAATTTATTAGGAACCTCATTGCAAAGTTTCTAAACTTATGAAGTACTTACGAACAAAGTTTTTAAATTTATCAAAGACCTATCTGCAAAGTTTTTAAAATTATGAGTGACCTATTTGCAAATTTTATAAATGTATGGAGGATTTACCTGAAAAGTTTCTAAACTTATCAAAAAACCTACATGCAAAACTTTTTAATTTTTCAATGTCTTACTTACAAAGTTTAAAAATTTATCACAACATTCCTATAAAATTTTTGATAAATTTTTAAACTTATCTAAAACCTATTTTTTCTAAATTCATGAAGACTTATTTACAAAATTTTTAATTTATCATAAATCAACCTGCATAATTTTTAAACTTATAAAAAATCTACCTATAAAATTAATAAATTTATCAGAAACCTCTCTAAAAGAAAATAATAATTAAAGGGTGATCTAAGGGTCAAACCCTATAATCAAATTAAAAAATGTTCTTAAATAATTGAAACGTAATGATAGACCTTTAATTATTTGCAGCTTTAGCGAGAGAAAGAAACACCTCTAATTATAACAGATTACATAACTTGATAGCATAGTAAAATGAGTGATGGAGAAGAAATCACCGACAAAAAGTAAGGATCTAATTTGATACTGAGAGTAACTATAAGTACAACAAAAAATTTAAGATGCAACAACCAACACTCAAATGTTATGGAGATTTGTCAACAATTTCATTAATTGCATTGTGCCTTTGACTTTTGTGATGTGATATTTGTAATTTTAAGGACCTCTCATCAATACTCTAATAAATATGTTATTTCCTAATATAAAACTTCTATATTCATGTTTACGGAATATTTTCGAGGTTTCGCCAAACAATATATATATATATATATATATATATATATATATATATATATATATATTATTTCAGTTGAACAATGTTCTTCTATTTTATAAGATCAATAAATATTTACAATTAGTTATTGAAAAATTAAATAAAAAAAACCATTTAAAATTCAAAACATAAACAAAATTTTGATTTTAAAATATAATCCCAATAAAACTGACAAATAAAATATCAATACAAATGCATTTAATCTTTTTTTAAATAATTTAAATAAGCCTCACCATGAATTACAAATTTAAAAAAGTTAAACTTTTTAAAAATAATTTAAAATACAATTCTATCAAGTTAAATTAAAAATAATTATTTAATTATTAGTTTTTTCACATTACTAATTTTTTTTTCTTTAATTTATTTAGAGATATCAGTAATCAATGATAATCTTATCTCTAATATATTATGACATGATTTTCTTTTACTCAGCCGAATTATTTTTTTTCTGTTTTTTTCCCTTTCATCTCTCAACAAAGACATACCAAATGCAAAATTTGTTTCTCAAGAAATAAAATGAAAATTGAAATATATTTATTTGTTTTAAAACTATTTTAAAATTCCAAGTGTTGTTTTAAAATTAAATTAATTACATGTTATGTTATGAAAGTCATATAAACTATTTTTTCATTAAAGTGTTTTACATGTAATAAACACAATTTTATAGTCAATGAACAAAAAAAAAAAAAAAAAAAAAAAATATATATATATATATATATATATATATATATATATATATATATATATATATATATTCTCTAAGGGTATTAAACATATAAAATATGATTAAATATATTTTTTATTTTTTATTTATATATTAGAACCGGTAATTTTTCCAAAATTTATATAAATCCATCTCCATATTTTAGTAATAAATAAAACATGTCATTCCGACCCAACAACATTAAATTTTAATTAACAATGTTTAATAAATTAACTTTTAAGTGATGTGTTTAACCAATTATTTTTTAAATGAGGTGTCTAACAGTTATATTAATTAACTTAAAATGTCAAAACATGTGATCATCACATGTTTTGATGTGATTAACAAGTGTCACCCGCACATAATTTAAAATAAGTTCTTATTCTTATTTAGATATGTTGTTATGGTTATCAAAGATACATCACTAATATTATTATCACAATTATGTGTATGCATTTTTAAATATGAAAAATAGTATATTAGTAGATGATAATAGTGTAATATTAATATATAAAATAAATTTATATTTATTAAAAATAAAGTAAAATTAATAGAGAAATTAATTGTTGATGAATAAAAAAGAAAAAGAATAAACAGTTTTATAGAAAATAAGTAAAATTAACCGTTAATTTCAAAAAAATTAATAAATAATTATATTGTAAAGGGTATAATTGATATTATGAGATGTAGACACAGAACGAATGATCTTTATATATTATTATAGATATAGATGAAATTTAAATAAATTTCACAAGAGCAACGAATTTCAGTTTTACATATAAGTTAAGAAATTAAAAACATACCAAAAAAATAATAATTATGTAGTTATATAATTTAATTTAACGAAGAAACAGAATTTTCAAAATAATTTGAAAACGAAAAGAAAATATTTAATATTTAAAGTATATACAGGTAAAACAATTGAAGGCAAAATAGAGAAACAGAAAAAAAAATGTGGGTAGGGGTGTGGTCCATGAATGATGAAGCATGGGTTACCAAACAATGAATAATTAAAGAGTTGGGCATGAGGTGTAAGAGAAGTTGGCAAGTTCATTCATTCACTCATATTCAATAATCCACAAAGGTACAGAGTACATAGCAAATGATACAAACAAACAAACACTAAACTGGAATTCCACACATTTGGCTTCCTTTGGACACATTTACTATTTTGTTTTTAATTTTGGCAAAACGTGGGAGAGAGATTCAGCCCCACATCGAATGTCACCCGCATTCCGCCAACTAATCAATGTTTTTTTTTTTCTCTCTAGCGGTGCTATGGGCCACTGGGCCCCTGGGCCCGGGGTCCACCGTTTCTCCAGCCCATCACGCGTTGTTGCTGTCCGTTCAAGGGTAGCATAATAAAACTACATCATCCTCTTTTCCAGCAATGTCAATAAATGACACCAAATCCTAAAAAAAAAAATGTTTTTACTATTTTTCAAGCATATGATACACTATTTGATAATTTCTTTTAATATAAAAAGAATTTAGTTGGTTATTAATTAAAATAAATGATAAAATAATTTATTTTATTTCGAGATAATGAAATAAATTTTTGAATAATGGTTACATAATTACTTTAACATTAATTTCATAAAATTATATATTTATATATTAAATGTACTAATATACTAATGAAAACATACATGTCTATATACATATAAAAAAATAAAAATTATTATTTTTAATTATTATTAAAAGGTAATTACAAAAAAATAATTGCAAAATCTGAAAAGTGAAACAAATAATAAAATAATTTAAATTATTAAGGATAAAATTAACACAAAAAATAATTTCGAACAATTATTTTTATTAATAGTTATAGAATATATTTTAAATTAATTATTCATAGAAATAAAAAATTATATGTGTTTTTGATGTAATAAAAATATAAACATACATTTATTGAAAATTTTCCTAGTTGAATAATAATAATAATATATTATTTCGAAACTTCTCATTTACATTAAAACATCTCTACTTTCAAAAGCACCTGATTTATTAAAATCTTGTTAATTTTTTTAGTATTTTTTATACTGTCAGGATGTTAGAAATTATAGTTGTTATGAAAATTAACTATTCTATTACTAGATATAATGTAAAATTTGAGAAGGAAAAAAAAAAATGATTGAAATCAGTGAATATTATGGATGAGTTACTTGAATGGAGTTTCCTTTATAGCTTGGAGCATGGCAGAGCAAAACACAAATGGTTGAGACAAAGCTCGATCTGATCTCATGTTTCGGCTCTGACTATGTTTGATTTGGGTATCTAAGGAGAGATTGTGGTGTTATATTGATAAGAGTGTGAGAAGTGGAAGTAACAGAAAACATGAACAACAGTGGTGGAGGGACTTTGATGGGTTTGAGCAATGGTTACTATGGAAGATCGCCATTCACAGTGTCTCAGTGGGAGGAACTGGAGCACCAAGCTTTGATCTTCAAGTACATGCTTGCGGGTCTTCCTGTGCCTCAGAATCTGGTGCTCCCCATTCAGAAGAGCTTCGATTCTATACCACATGCCTTCTTTCATCATCCCACATGTCAGTTTTCCAATCCTGTTTATTTTCTGTATGATGAACTTGTTTCAACAATGCTTACCCTTTTCCATGTGTTAAACAACTCAATTTTTCTGTGTCAAAAGACAATAAGAGATTAGGGTGTTTTTGTTTTTGAGTATTTCTATGTTTTATTATCATAAATGGTGGTGTCATTTATGTGCAGGCAACATCGATGTCTGTTTTTTTCAACCCTAGAGGCTTCACATTGCTATATTTACCCTTTGTTGCTGAATGACTTAAGTGAGCTTATTTACTGTGTGGAAGGATATTCTCTTTACATTTTTGGATTTGATTTTTGCAATTAAACTCACTGACTAGTGACTGCATAGTCAATATAGGGATTTTTTTAACTTTTTATGGATGAAATTATTGAGACACAGATTTGTGATTGCTTTTACTATGATATTGGGTTCAGTTCTGGAGATTTTGAGCCTATTAGCTTTGTAAAATGTGTACCAAAACTTCCATTTTTGTCTTTTTTGTTGCCAAATGAATGTCCCTTGAGTTAGGGGTGTGTTTGGAATGTTGGCAATAAAAAGCTGTGCATGACAAACTTTGCAGTGAGTTATTGTTCCTTCTATGGGAAGAAGGTGGACCCAGAGCCAGGGCGATGTAGGAGGACTGATGGAAAAAAGTGGAGGTGCTCCAAGGAAGCATATCCAGACTCCAAGTACTGTGAGCGCCACATGCACCGTGGCCGCAACCGTTCAAGAAAGCCTGTGGAATCACAAACTATGACTCAATCTTCTTCAACTGTCACAACACTTGATGTCACTGGTGGCAGTGGCAGCAGTAGAACTGTAAACTTCCAAAACCTTCCTGCAAATGCTGTTGGTAATCTCCAGGGTACTGATTCTGGAACTGACCATACCAATTATCATCTAGATTCCATTCCTTATGCCATCCCAAGTAAAGAATACAGGTATATAAATCCTTGTCATATTTTGCATCTGTTGTTTGCATGGAATTTGAAATTGTTTATGCTATAAAGAACAGAATAGAAAATATATCTTCAATTAAGGTCCTATTGCTAGGTATATTCTATGGAACTGCCTTCACTTCTTCAGGTTCTTGAATTTAAATGTTTTAGTCTGAATTTGTGGCAGTGTTTTTTTAAATTAATTTGAGGGTTGGTTTCTGTATGTGGATAGTGACATATTTTTATGGTGGATTTCTAACATTGTACAGAGAGGTGCAGTCATTATGACTAGTTGTTTGAATGCTATACTTCAGAAGTGTCTGTTTCTTTCTGTCTGTTGTCAAAGTAAAAGTCTAGAGCTGTTGGCTACTTTGCTTTGCTTCAGTTCCTGTACTTTTTTTTTCAAATGTTGATGAGGAGATTGTAGTTTTCATTAATCTGAACTCGTACTTTGTTTATTTTCAATTGTTGTTTTATGTTATCTTTTCTAGTCTTGGATGATGCTCAGACACGTGGAGTAGGTACTAGATTTTGGAGACCGACTTTGACGAAAAATGGTTCTTTAGTTGTCTTTTTTTCTAATTTATCATTCTCTTACACTGATTTATTTCTGAAATGCGAAGTGCAGAGTGAGACTGTTTTTAAATAAAATGTTGAGAAACATTTTAGCATGCTAATATGTGGTCTGGTTGTCTGTCTATTGTATCTGTTCTTGTGAGGATGATGAGAAAGGTGTACACGTCATGGACTGAATAATTACTCCTAATTTTGTTTTGAGTAGAAATGATACATTTCTTTCCATGCTGATCAGCACAAGAGTGTATCACTCTTTCTCTTCATGCCCTATTGAATATAGCTGTGTATTTTGTTCTGTTCCTTGCAGCCATATTGCTTTCTTCTTTCTTAAATTGTAAATTACAGATTATAAGACAAAATTATTCCTATTCCTCTTAATGTTTATATGAGATTACAATTAAATATCAAATTGATAACAATTTTCTGATTGTGGCAACCTGGGAATTTGTTCTAAGTTTAAACTTTAGCAGTTTAGTCAAATCTGGTAAGAAAGGAGACTGCAATCAGTCACTCAATGAATCCAAAGATTTTATTGTACCCTGTGAAGTTTTAACTACTAGTACTTTTTCAGAACCTTTGTTTTCTTCTTATGTTTCAAACTAATCCAGCTTAATTAGGATATTATTTGTGTAATTTCATCATATAATAGTGTTGTTTTTCTGTAATTCATTGTTCCTTTAATTTCATTGATTAATAGAAAAATAATGATACGGCTCTTTGCATCATTCTTCAACTTGTCCCTGTTACTAATTTCATGTAACCACCATGGTGATTATTTGTTTGAACAACCAGCTTGCAAATAAGGCACTTTGTTCTATAATGATGACAAGTTTCTGCATAATTTAGTATAGCAATGTCAATATAATTGGTTATCTCTTGAACTGTGGACAATTTTTCTTGAACCAAACAGGTATCTTCAAGGACTTAAATCTGAGGGTGGTGAACATATCTTCTTTTCTGAAGCTTCAGGAAGCAGCAAAGTGCTCCAAATGGAGTCTCAACAGCTGGAAGACACGTGGCCTTTGATGTCTAACAAAGTTGCCTCTTTTTCTACATCAAAATCAAGTAATGATTCCCTGTTGCATAGTGATTACCCCCAAAACTCGTTTTTATCTGGTGAATTTGCATCAGAAGAGCACCTGAAGGAGGAGGGTCAGTGTCTTCGACCTTTCTTCAACGAATGGCCAAAAAACAGAGATTCATGGTCTGGTCTGGAAGATGAGAGATCTAACCAAGCAGCTTTCTCCACAACTCAACTTTCAATATCCATTCCCATGTCTTCTGATATCTCTGCAACCAGCTCTCAGTCTCCACATGGTGAGAATGAGATTCAATTTCGGTAAAGATTTAGCTTCTAAACATGGATTAGCTGTTCTTGTAATTATACTGTTGCAGATAATTAAAAGCAGTCTTTGAAATGTTAATGAAAGGATCTAATAATGTCTGTCTTATTTGATGGTGGATACTTGTTGAACCTTGGAATGTTATTGGCTTTGTATCTGATGAATGAACTACCATGAATACCTCGTACTGAATGTTTTATGCTGAATAAAGTTATTGGTTTGAAATGTTTTCTTCTTCCTTTTTGTTGTGTTTTTGGCACTTGTTGTATAAAGAATAAACACCACTATTCAAACACACTGTTAGATTGTGTATTATGTGGATGCCCAAATGAGTTTGTTCTCCGAAAACTTTATTGAATAAATGAAAATATTTCATACAATTACCGATGTCAACATTTATACAAAGGTTAAATATATTTTTGGTCCCTAATGAATTTTGAAATTAGTCCATTTTGAAACTTTGGATTAATTTAGTCATTCATTTATCAAAATACGTGAATTTAGTCATTTTAATCAAATTTTGTAAAGTTTATTTGATATTTTAAGTGTGTTTTATAATAATATTTGACTTAACATTAAAACAAAAATGTGTCAACAGTATAAATAACTCAAATACAATTCAAAATATATACGAAACATCAAATAAACTTAATAAAATTTGATTAAAAAGATCACATATTTCGAAAGATAAAAGATTAAATTAGTTCAAAATTTTGAAATAGACTAATTACAAAATTCACTGAAAATTAAGATATCAAAAACATATTTAACCCTTTATATAATAACAAAATCCAATATGCAGCATTGCAACCAAACTTAAATGATGTCATTCCAACACAACAATGTAAGCAAGAAAGAAAATCGTTAAAACTGTGAAATGTAACCAAGTTTCAATTATGTCATAAGAAAACAACAACTTACGAAACAAAAATGTTAAAAAGCAAGAAGTTGAGGTTTTTTTCTTCCTGCACCACTACAATTTCTTTACGTACCACTTCACAATTTTAAAATAATCATTTTGCCTTCTGTTGTAAAAGTCATTTTTCGAATTATATATTCTAAAAACTGTTCAAAATTAACTTTCCGAAAATTTTAAAATAAGATTTTGAGAATAGAATAAAGGAGATTTTGGAACAGAATTTACAAAATGCATAAAATGTATATTGTAATAAGTTTTCGAAATAAGATTTCTATATCAAACTTTTGAGAATGCATATCATGTTATATAATGTTTTATAGAATAAGTTTTCCGAAATATCCCTACATAAAATAAGTTCTGAAAAAAAAAAAACTCTTCAGAATACATCGAATACATTTAAGAAAAAAATTTCTAGAAAAAGATTTTCGGAATAATATTTTTTGTATTTTTTTTCTTCTTTTTCTTCTACAATAGCAGTAATGATGATGAAAGCAACGGTGAGGATGAAAATAACAGCAGTGGTAGTGTGGTGTAATAATCAATAATATTCGAGTCTTGTCATCTTATCGTGGGGTTTAATTAGTAATTGCGGGTTGCGGATAGAATAGCCTCACTTTGGATCCTTGGAATGTGTAAAGTGACGCCCATTCAGCAAAAACAATCACATCGAAAAATTGAAAAAAAAAAACGCTCAAATATTATAGATCAATTTTTTAAAATGCGAGATTCAACGTAGAAATATTTTAGGACTAAAAATTTTCACTTACAAGCACATCATAAAGGGTCACATTTATTAATTATTCTATCAGTTTCTATATCTTTTTTATTTTAAATTATCTCTTCCAAGTTTTAAAAGAAATTTTATACATATATGTATATTACCCGCCTCAAAAGTTTTTGCACAAATCTTTAATAAATTAACATAATTTTATTCATTAAATAATGTGATAATAAAGTAAATTTCTATCGTAGACTACGAAAAAATAAAAAATATAAACTCGAATTTAAATTATTAATATTAAATTAAAATGTAGTGTTATTTTATTCGGCAACGAGGATGTCACGTAGTAATTAAATTATACATTCATCTACAAATGAATTCGTTTATCTAATCAGTAAAATAAGAAATCAATGAAAATAGAAATTAACAAGGAGTGGAAATGTATGGAGATGAAAATGCAGTTGAGCTTAGCGTTAATCTGGTGAAGAAGCAGTGGAAATGGAAAAGTAGAAGGTGATTACACTAAACTTGCTTAAAAGGGTTGTTGTTGTTGTTGTTGATGAATTGCAAGCAAAGCATATTGTTCTTGTTGTTGTTGGATTAGTGGATCTGATCTGAGGGAGTGATGGTGGTTGTTGATTCGATTGAGAAGAGGGAGTGATTGTTCCGAATTGGGTGGTTGAGTTTGATTACAGAGAAGAAGATGAGTTGGGGAAGGGGAATTTTGGAAGGGGTGACGGTGGTGGGGTCTCTGTGTTCACTGGGTTGGGCGGGTTTATGGTTCTTGAATCGTCGCCTCTACAAAGAGTATGAAGAGAAACGCGTTCTTGTCCAAATCATCTTCAGCGTGGTCTTTGCCTTCTCCTGCAATCTTCTTCAGCTCGTCATCTTCGAAATCATTCCCGTTCTATCCAAAGAGTGACTAACCTAACCCTAGCATTAAGTTAAATCTTGCTGATATCAATTCAATACCAATCTCATCGATTTAGGTTTTCTTGCGCTGTGGATTTGCAGGGCAAGAGTGGTGAACTGGAAGATCGACTTGTTCTGTTTGATCCTGTTGCTGGTCTTCCTTCTCCCGTATTACCACTGTTACTTGATGCTCAAAAACAATGGCGTCAGAACCGAGAGGGCTGCGCTTGTTGCAATTCTATTCTTGTTCGCTTTTCTTTATGTCTTTTGGCGCATGGGCATTCACTTTCCTATGCCATCTCCTGATAAAGGTACTGTTGCCACAAACCTTCTTACAATTTTTGTGCCATATGATAGTGATGTGTTTGGTTAGTAAAGTATAATCACCTGATAAAGGGGAACTAGGAAGGAAGTACTGCTAGTGGTTTATGTAGTTTGTAAAGTGCAATTACCTCTCGGCTGATTGATTGCTATAATTGACACTGCGGTTATAGAATATGGATGATCCTCGTGTTTGTTTATTTTTTAAGGGTTCTAGTTTGTTCGTTCCTCGTGTTTCAGGCTTCTTTACGATGCCTCAACTGGTGAGTAGAATTGGGGTCATCGGTGTTACTGTCATGGCTGTTCTATCTGGTTTTGGTGCTGTAAACCTTCCATACAGTTATTTGTCACTTTTCATCAGAGAGATCGAGGAGACGGAAATCAAGGCCTTGGAAAGACAGCTGATGCAATCAATTGAGACTTGTGTTTTAAAGAAAAAGAAAATTATTCTTTGTCAGATGGAGATGGAGCAGAAGCAAGAATCTGACGAGGTTACATTTTTATCTTTTTTCTTTTCAGCGTGTTCTTGATTTTGGATGGGTTTCTTTAATTTTTCCTTTTTTGCTGCATATAAAGGTTAGTTTGTTGAGGCATAATGTCGTTATCATTTTTAATTTGTCATTTTCTTTCATACCCTGTAATTGCTTCATCTCAACTTGTTTGATGCAGAAGTTAAATGCTAGATCTTTAATTAAACGAATTGTTGGTACGGTTGTTCGAACTGTCCAAGAGGATCAAAAGGAGCAAGGTCAGTTTTCTTTTACTCGTAAAAAGTCCATTTTCGAAGCTTCCACTTTTGAAGTATAAATTCTGGGGGACCAAAGTGTTAAGAATTATATGATCAATAAAGTAAGTTAAAGCTGTTTACAGAAATAAGGTAGAGAGGCTGAAAAGCATCTGTGTTTTTGAAAATTACACAATGAGGTTGAACTTATGCAGTTATTATATTGTGTGCATGGTTGGAGATGAATCATTGAGATTTCAAGGATAATCTCTTACCAACCTTTGCAAATTCTTTGAGGAAAGAGTTTATAGTTTCTTCGTGGTTCTTTTCTGGTGGCCATTTTATGGGGATCTCCACATTAGATATGTAGAGAAATGGAATGCCCTTTTCTTTACATCCTTATGATAATGTGTTGAATTCTCATTGGAACTTGGAAGCAAAATTTGCTTTTCTAAATGAAATTCTTATTTTATTGGAATACTTATTTTGAATTTATATCCTTGATAGTGGTATTTCTAATTGACTAATCTTTTTTTTTTTCCTGTAATTATGCTAGAGATATTTAATTACACATTTTAAACTATTCTTGTCAAATTTATAGATATTAAAGGCTTCGAAGCAGAAGTTCTGGCTTTGGAAGAGCTTTCAAAGCAATTGTTCTTGGAGATCTATGAGCTTCGTCAAGCAAAGGTTTACCATTCGTTGGATTACCCTTACTTTTTAGAATTGTTCATGTTAATTTCCACTCATTATATCAATTCTCACATTATAAGACCAGATGGCATTAGAGTAAATTTCACAGCTCTCTAGTATCAATCCTTGCATTATTACGTTTCAAAACCCAAGTTTGTGAGAGCTGGTTAGAGTTATTAATGAAGCCATCATGTCTCCTTGTTTTAAGAGTGTGGCATTGTCCTTTAGGAAAACTGAAAAGCAGTGTGACCAGCTTGTTTTTAAAGTACGTATGTTATAGCGAATGATAAAATTGTGTGAATTGTAAAAAATTGGACCTCTTTATCTATAAAAATATAGTGTGATTGAATAATGTCATACTTATATTTTCTCCTTTTATCTGATTATTGGGGAAAACTGGTATCTTTCAGGAAGCTGCTGCTTATTCTCGAACTTGGAGAGGACACATGCAGAATCTACTTGGCTATGCTTGTTCTGCATATTGTGTGTATAAAATGATCAAGGTATTATGATGTCAGGAATCATTATCTATAGCTACAATTAGTCTTTCATAGTAAATCTAATGTTGTAAATTGTAATTGGTGAATTAGAGCTGTCTTTAAGGTATAGATCGTTTGCAAGAATTGCATGATAGATCTGAGAATCAAATCTATTTATTGAATGTGTTACTTACACTAATCGATCATTTATTTGATAACAACATTCTCCAAGTAAATTGCTAATTATATTAGGATGATGACTCATTAAATCTTTTAGACCAAATAAAGCTCGTGAAGTGCGACTGCTAAAATTGCCAAAATATTCCAAGGGCTGAAAATGTGAAAATAGAATACCATCTTAGTCAAGTCCCATAACTAAAATTCGGATAAGACACAAATTGCATGCCAGAAGTTTGACCTGTATTTTACACTTGGTAACTTTATTTTGTTTCCTCAGCCTCTCTCAATTTTAGTGCGTGTCAAACTGTTAAATGTGTAGTTAGACTTAATACAGAGCTTCCTACATGTGTCACATGGGATGGGTAATATCTTAAATATGAACTTTATTGAGTAAATTTACAAACTATCTAAACTACAAGGAAATTTTCCGCAAGGGCTTCTCTGTTAAATCTACCCCACTCTCCATTTATCAGTTTCACATTTTGCCAACATTTCGGGAGTCATATGTACTTTATCTAAAAATGTCAGATATATTTAATAATACCTGAATTAAAGATGTATTTGTCACAGCTTTGTAATGAAATATGACATTCTAATTACTGTATTTAGGGATCTCAGCAGCTTAAATTGCCTTTTGCGTTTAACATTGGAATTGCGGGAGTTTGGCAAATTTAGGAAATATTACTTGTCCTATCTCTATGTTATTATATTTTTAATTTAATTCAAACAATAATAGCAGTTGTAAATGGTAAGTAATTTGAAGTATTATAGGAAACGGCTGTTTACATTTTTTTTGGAGGATCAGCCTATATAGTAGTGTTTCTAGATCATTTATCTCTTCTTGCAAGCAATATGTAACTAGGGAATTATGGTAAAAAAAATTCTCTCATCAGTTATTGTAGCGCACCATGCAGTTAATTACAACTTGTATTGCTTCTCTCTATGATGGCATATTCCCGTTTTGTAAAGTACAAATGAGACTGACATAATATATGATACTTTTTTGTAATGGCATCTGTCTGATTGTAATTTCAGTAATAATATTTTCTCATTTCTGTAGCAAATGGGATATCTTATTGTTTCTTAACTGTATATAATATGGCTAACTTGGTAATTTCCTTTTGACAGTCGTTGCAAAGTGTTGTTTTCAAACAGGTAAATTGTATTTCTCAGCAACTCTTCAATTTGATCATATGTTTCACTATTAAAGATTTCATGATATAAAATTACCTCTTCCTAGCTTTTTCGCTGACTCTTGTATTGTTAATGTGTTTCTATGACAGGATGGTTCGGTTGATCCCGTGACAAGGATAATTAGTATATTCCTTCAGTTCTTTGATATAGGAATAAATGCGGCCATGTTATCACAGGTTAGAGTCCATTTGTTTGCCATTGCTTTCTAGAATTAAATGTTTTTCTTATTTTGTAAATGTTATTTGTACTGAGGTCATCGAGACGGGCTTGTTCTAGTTATACTGCATGCATTTGTCCTACAACCATTACGATACTCATAATATTGAGAGTCTGATTGATTACAGTTAAGTTTGAGCACCCCATTTACTCTGGCTTGACATCTCTTAAATCTTAACAATAAAATAGCTTAAAGTTTCTAGGAAAAGCTGCTTACTAAATTCCTATTTTGTTATAAACTTCAAGAGTTAGCTTGGGAGTTTAGACTTCTTTATTATTGCTATTTTTTAGTCTGATAACTTTCTCTGTCTACATTTGTTTGATCGTCCCTCTAATCAGTAATCATATTGAGATCACCACTGACACTTTAGATGATGAAGCAGAAATAAAGTATGGACTTGTTGAGAAATAGGATATTCATCAGTCAAAATATGCTTTGACTTATAAGCCTTTGTGTGTGCAAGTACCTCATAATTCTTGTTCGTAATTTATTGTCATTCACTACTACCTTAATTGGGTTAGTTGAATTGAATGCATTCTGATCAGATCCTATTTTATTTATTTTCTGTTTCTTTATTTGGATTTTCCAATAAAAGTTCACTTGTCGGTAAGTTTTTTGCTAATTGTAATAAAAATTACGAAGTACTTAGCTGGTATTTAATGGTTTGATGCATCTCTGTTTTTCAACATTTTCTGCATTTTCTTTTTTGCAGTACATCTCCTTGTTATTCATTGGAATGTTGGTTGTGATATCAGTCCGTGGATTCTTAACAAATCTGATGAAGGTATTCCTGCTACTTTCAGTTGCAAATTATTTCTATTTTATGTTGCTTGGGTTAGTTATATTAGTATGTTTGACTGTTAAACAGTCTATTGAAGAGTATTGTTTGTAAAATCGCAATCTGCTTTCACCCTCTTTTGTTGGGTCAGTTGAGCCATCGAGGAAAGAACTAACAATTTCATTAAAAGGAAGCTAAGCTAATATTGTGTATGGTAGCAATGTGGCTTTCCAGCCCAAACACAAATGGAAATTTGTAAGGCTGGTTTTTTCTTACAATCTAGGATGATCTATTTAAGAATCAAAATGCCATAGAAGAATAAGCAATTTGTATTGTCGATTTATTATTATAAAGCCTAACTTTCATTTTTGGGGTTCCATGCAGTTCTTTTTTGCTGTTTCAAGAGTTGGAAGTGGATCTTCAAGCAATGTAGTTCTGTTTTTGTCTGAGATCATGGGAATGTACTTTGTTTCTTCTATTCTTTTAATCAGAAAAAGCTTAGCAACTGAATACAGGTACAAGTCGTAATTTGTGCATTAATTATTTTTAAATTATAGAAACCTATCCAGTTTAATAAGAATTATGGACTTTTAAATATTATTTACCTGTGGATGGAGATATAACAACACATTATTAGTGGAAGAAAGTGGCAATGAAACCAATAGTTTGGTGAGTAATAGAGAGTTTTCTTTTATAAAATAGAAAACTTGTCAGAAAAATAAAAAGTGAGAGAACGATGACAGTTTTGATATGACTTTTTTCTAATACCAAAAACTCCCCGAGGATTCCTGCCATCATCGTAATAATGCAAGAAACGGATAGGAGAAATGAAAATGGAAGAAATGAACAGCATCGGTAGTCATATTGGTATCTATACAATCAGCAGACTAGTTTTCATGGTTTAAAACTAATTTCGTACTAGTTGCCGTATAAAATATGGGCCTAACATCTTCATTGATGCAAATTTGGCATGCTTGAACATAATCATTTTTCATCAAACTTCAATGGATGATCAAGCATTTATCTTAACTATGTCTAATCCAAATCTTTTGGCAGGATTATTATAACAGAGGTATTGGGTGGTGATATCCAGTTTGACTTTTATCACCGATGGTTTGATGCAATTTTTGTGGCTAGTGCATTCCTTTCACTGCTTTTACTTTCTGCGCATTATACATCTCGCCAAATTGACAAACATCCAATTGATTGTGAGTTCAATTCTGCCACTTAAATCTGAATTAATCTTCTTTCAGGCATTATGATAAATAGTTCTACTAACTTGATATTTGAATTGCTTACCATATTCTCTGTTTATTTCAATGCAGAACTGGAAACACACTCCCTAGATGCATGTATAGTTTCTAATGCCACGGAAGGTTTGATGTCACGCCAATGAACAATACAAGTTTAAATCTTCCTGATGGATGCATTTGAATTTATTTGATAGGTGACAGAGGTCGTTCATTATTTTTATTTGCCAGTGAATAGCTTATCAGAAGATGTGATGCTGGAGCAAATCACCAGTGAGAAGGTTGATATTGTATTAGTTATATCTATATATATGCATGCGACCAAATCTTTTAGAATACCCATTTTTTGGATGATTTTCTATGGAAAGTGAAAATTTCTGAACATTGTTGGGCAATATGTTCAATGTAGATTTGCTTATGCTTTCGAAAGTATAGAATGAATTGGATGTGAATAGTTTTTGCCCTTGGATTTTGGTACCATGGATCTAAAGAACAGTTCCATAATTTTATTGGTAAGTAGTAGTTTTGGATTAGCAGTGGTGGAAATTCCCACTCAAATGCTCTCTGTTGACTGTAAAGTTCTTCTGAAACATTTTAATATGGTATAATCATGAGGTGATAATATAAGGAATACTGTTTATGTGTGATATGCAATGAAAGGCACCATACAAAAGAATGATTGGATCTAATGTTCATCGGTGCATGATCTAGATTTTTTTTCCTCGTATATGATTGATAACAGAAATCAAGTTGGGATAGTAGTGTGTTTGGCAAGAAAAGGAATCATAAGCAGTTTTATGTTATCATTCTACATTACTCTCATTTTTACTTAAAGAACCTGATTTTATTCTGCAGTGTTCGTAATTTTACTTAATGAATGTGATTTTATTCTGCATTGCTCGAAATATCTCTGCCCAGTAAAAAAGAGGGAAATTTATTCACTTGTGTTTGAACAATGTAAGAAATTAAAAATATCTAATAATTGAATTGAATTGAATTCTTTTTATTTCTTAAATAATTAGTTTAAATGAAGTAATTGAAATATTTTAAATTTTTTGTTTAGATAAAACAATTTAATTTTTATTTTTGGCAAACTTAACTTTAATTTTGAGTTTAATTAAGTTAGTTCGACTTTTAATTTCTACGAAGTCTTGATTTTTTGTTCAAGTCGACTTTTAGTTTGACATGATTCAACTTGATTTTTGACATGATTTAACTCGATCTTTGGCTTAATTTGACTTTACTTTTGTTTCGGTCTGGCTTAATCTTTTAACTTGATCCAGCTTGATCTTTAGACCGACACGACATGACTTGACCTTTGGTATAAATTGATTTGTCTCGATCTTTTGTCTATCTTGACTCGACTTTTTGAATCCGTAATTTTTTTTTTCTAACCAATGAGCAATTTCACAAAATAGGAAATTTCAATTTCTTTCTTTTATGAGTGTATATTACATTCTACTATTTTAATTATTTAAAATATTTTTTTAAAATCCATAAATTTTAAATTTTCTTAATTTCCTCGTCCAAATGCCATTTTCCTTAAAATAATTTTAAATCCTCTAAATAAATAAGAGTTACTCTTTTGAACTGTGTCGTCCTAAAATAATTACACACCTTTATAGAATAATTACTTAATGTTTGGATTTCAATTCATTTCTTTCAAAAACTACTTTTTATATTAAAAAAATATAAGTACTTTTACGTATTACCTTTAGACGGGCATTCAAATGATATCGAAAGAAATTATTTGCTAAAATAAAATAAAAAAAATAGTATATATCAACATAAGTTGCAATAACTAGTGTTAAAAGATATAGGAAACCTTTAAAAAACAAAATAGTATTTAACTACAACTAGTGAGTATTTTTAATGTTTTTAAAACAAATAGACATAATGATTTACACATTTGATGTAACATCAAGACACAAGTGGATTTTATTCAAAACTCAATAAGTAGTAATTCATAAGGAAACTGACCTCGAAATGAATAGATAGTTAACAGATATCAACATTTAACAGTAATTGTTAACCTATGTGACAATAAGACAAGAAGAACATTAAAAACTGTCTGATTGTTGATAGCAATAAAACAAAATTAAATGGAGAAAAGTCATAGAAGCTAATAAATTAATCGATTGTAAGTTTTGAAAACCTTTCTATTTAGATAGAATTCAATGAAGTCATAGTCTTCTACATTATTATGTCACAACACAAAAATACAATTTTCATCTAAGATATTTAACAAAGTAAGTTGTGATCAATTTATGTATTAATAATGATATGTATTTCTCACTGCAATATTTTTATGTAACATTAAGTTATTTTTTCATTTTAACTAATCATGTAATAAAATAAAATAAAAATATTTTGTCATTTAATGTAATAATTACTTTTTGTTAAGGTTTCATAAATAAATATGAAGATAAACATTACTAGATAAACATTATGGAAGACATTCAGCTAAGAAAAATATTTAATGGGGAAAATATGACGTGAGAACAGTGTTTGAATAATTATTAACATAAGAAAAAAAAAAGATATGAATATTTGAGAACACCATATAGAGATTAATTAGATTGAAATATTAAAGTAATTGCTGAGGATAAAACTGTAACATGGAGATGAGAATGCTTAGCAACACGGCAATCAAATTTCTAACGCAAATGTGAGAAGAAACTTTTTCATTTGATGTGAGTCTCACCAACTTTTGGAACCTTTCTTTCTGATTTGTGATGAAATCATGTTGAACAAGTTTTCTATATATGGATACAAAGTATTTATTGATTTTTATTATTGAAGAATATGATTAACGTTTTCAATACATTTTTTTTATTCCAGTAAGATTATGATTTATAACATTTAAATACAAAACTTTATTTGAAGATAAGAAATTTAATTTCACTTAAATTGTTTTGCTTGTTTTTTAATACAGAAGAGTACAAGGAGTTACAAGTTGAAGAGTCCATTGTCTAAAAAATTAAAGGTTATTTAATAAACATATAAATATTAAAATTCATAATTCCATTTTATAAACCATTGAAGAATATACAATAAAAAGCATATTTACATAAAAGACTAGTTAAATCTATTTTTAAGTGCTTTGTATCTCAGTGAAAATTATCAATTTCAAATGTATTTTTGTCCATTTTTTTTCTAATTTTTCTCTTTAATAACCAACTTGTTAAATTCAAATAATTATTCATAATACAAAATTTATTTTCTAATTTCACCATTTTAATAATTACTTTTTTGTAATTTAAATAATTATTTACAATTCAAAATTAAATAAATATAATTTTGTAATGAGATGTTTCTTAATATAAATATAATTAATTTTAAAAGAATAATACCACCATAGAAAAACATAAAGAATAAAGATAAACCACACTAAAATATTTTACATAGAAAAAATTACAATCAACTTTATAAAATAATTAGAAAAACAAAAGTATTTAAATTATAAAATAATAAAGTATTTCAATATAAAATAATTAAACATGTTATTTAGATTAGTGGACACACATATACGTTAATGCACTTCATTCTTAATTCATTATTTTAATAATTATTAATTTATAAAATTATTTATATAAAAAATAATTGTAAACAAAATATTATAATAAATATAAATTTAGAATTAGTTTCTCTTCAAAACTTTTGACCAATTTAGTCATTTATATTTAAAAATGAGTGAATTTAGTACTTTAACCAAATTTTGTTAAGTTTATCTGATGTTTCAAGCGCATTTGATGATAATAGTTGAATTGTTTACACCGTTTGACACATTTTTGCTTCAATGTTAACTCAAATATTATAATAAAATGCGTTTAAAATGTCAAATAAACTTAACAAATTTTGATAAGAATTACTAAATTAACACATTTATAAAAGTGAATGACTAAATTGATATAAAATTTCGAAATGAAACTAATTCTAAAATTAATTCAAACTTAAAGAAACAAAAACATATTTAATTCTAAATAATTCTAAAGACAGATAATACAAAACTAGAGAATTACACTTACTCCACTCAATTAGTGTTTGAAAAAAAAAAGTATTTGAACTAACATCATCTATAACACTATATTTTATTAAAAATGACCTTATTTTACAAGTTCAAATGTTATTTTGATAAAAACTCTTTCAAACATTTTCAATACACTTCTCCCATTCAAGCAACCATAATGTTATTATCAACTCTACCCTCATTAATTAAAACCATTTAATATCTTTCTCCCTACACGAAAAGCCACATCATTGATGCAAACTATAGATAACAATTTATTAATAGCGTTTCTTTTTCACTTATAAGTTCTGAAAACATTAAATGGAGACAAGAAATACACATCATGCCTGTTCTAAATAAACATTTGGAGCTGAAAATCACATCACTAACCAAACATGATAATTTATTTATTTATTTTTTTGATTTTTTTCCTTCTTTATAATGTCTTGATAACTAAAAATCATATTATCTCGTAATGTTTAAGAAGACTACGATATTTTTTGACAAATTTTATTTAACAAAATTTGACAAAATTAGTTTTTTAGTACACGATTATAACTTCTTTTTTCTTTTCAAATTATATCATATATTTCTTTCGACCATTAAAGCGTTGCTAGATATATATTGTCAAAAATTTATCAATAGAAGTTTGTTAAAAAATAATTTTCCCCTTTAAAAATCAATAAAATTCATTAGACCTTTTGCAATTATTCTATAGAAGTATCAACTTTTTCTCCATCATCTCTTCCACCTTTTGCACATGTTGGTCTCAAGAAACTCACTTCTTGTTTGTTACTTTTATGGCAAGAAAATGTGAGTGAAGATTATACGCAAAAACGTGAGGCGTTGAGGGAGAGTTGCCACAGTGCCCCCACGCAATCCTCACGCGCACCTTTCTCACGTGTTTCCAGTTATTTCACACGCAACGCGTTACACGCTTCTCAAAACCCTCACACGTGCGTGGTACCTTTCATTATTATTTTTTCTTTATCTTTTAAAACCATCAATAACCAATAATAATGAAAAAATAAATAAAAATCTTACGTGGGAAGACCCGTGTAGAATCGGCCAGGAAATAATAAAATGAAATAAAAGTGGAAAATGAAATCATGGGTTTTTTCCATTTACTTTTGTAAAAAAATAAAAAAAAAATTCAGAGAAGGAGTGAAAGCAAAATTTCTGGGAAGAAGGAGAGAAAACCTATCTAAACCCGCACAAAAATTAAAGGGAAGAAGAAACTGTGTGAGAGAGAGTTTGTTAAATGTAATTCTCGTGAGAAAAATATTTTTGAGAGATTTATCATTTCGCGGCTTCAGATCACAGACCTAGAAAAATTACGTGTTGATGCGCTAATTTATTATTGTTCATAAATGTGAGAGAGGATTGCGTCAAATCCTCTGTAATTTCGTTTTGCGTATAACTTTGAATTCGCATTGAGTCAGTGGTCCTTGAGGATACTCTGCGTCTGATTTTTCTGTTAATTTGAACAGAGAATTTTCGCGACTGGAAACGACGTCGCATAAGGCACTTTGCGCTTGATTGCAATATGCCATGGCTGAACCTTAGGGAAGCCTGTACAATGCGACCAAGGTGGCTTGGAATATAAAGGCATGTCAATTCATTTATTGTTAGGGTTTTTGGTTGTTATTCAGATTTTTTTTTTCATCAATTTCTTTGGTTGTACTTCTGTCCGAATTTTGTTTTCCGTGTTGCATCGATACTAGAACATTGGAGAGGTTGGATTACTTTTTGGCTGTTAATTCAGTGTATGTCTGTTTTAGGGTTTCTATTTGTCAGTTGAATGGATTTTGGGATTTGGAACAGATTTTCGCTTTTTAAGTCATTGGTTGACTGACTAGACTTACAGCATTTTTAACTGGTGGCAACTTGGCAATCACTGATTTACTTTTATTAATGATTTATATTCATGCTATTTTTTCTGTTTGTAAGTGATAGTTGTTAATGTGGTTTGAATTTACTTTCTAGATGACATCAGTACGGAGAGGAGTTTTCGCATGGAAGAACCAAGAACCGCAGTATTGAGTAATCATGATGTTCAAGAGGATATGGTGAGATACACAGGGTAATTGACAACCTGTCCTTTGTTTATTGCAATCAGTTATTCGTACACATAGTCTAAAGAGCAACCTCTTTTGGATCACATTATCTGATAAGCCAGATTTCTTCTTATGATTTTCTTCTTCTTCTTGTTTGATGGGACAATTGAACTTTCTTGATTATTCAACAGCTATATATGAGTATACTGTATATGCTCTCATCGTGGTGAATGACATGTCTTGGACAGTTGTTGCTTTCATTATGTTTTCCTCTCTTAATTACTGATGCAATATAAACATTGAAACCAACCAGCAATCTTCTTCCATTTCTACTATTTTGTGACGGTTGTTAATTTTTTAATTTGTAGTTGATGTAAAATAAAGACGAAGGAAGACATTTTGTGCATTAACTATCTCTTCTTGAAGCAAACTTATAGCATTGTCGTATGTTATTTTAATTAAAAAAAATGAAGAATGAAATTTATAATTTTTTATATTTGTTGTGAATTGTGTGTTTTGATAATTTTTATTTTGTAAAAGTGTCACGAAGTCATCTTTTTGTTTAGCTCAAATTTAGCCTTCTATCTCTACACACAAAAGTTCTGGTCACATTGATGTATGGCAAGGTGGGTGGTTCTTGCAAAAGACTGTCATGGCAGGACTTAATTCAGTTTTAGTTATAGGCCTCATTCTTCCTTCCACTTGAGATTTTAGAGAATTTAGTGAGCCTTACCCTGCTCACTGATGTATATATTGTATAAAAAGGAGAAGCCTACAAGGGAAGGAAGAGAAGGAAATAGGGTAAAGCCTATGACTCTTCTAGACACCGAAAAAACATATTTATAAAAGCTGAACAAGATAAAAGCATCATTTTTGTAACACTTCTGTTTAAAGAAGAGTCTAGTAATAGAAGATTACGTTTAGTAACCACTAAGAAATATGATTTAACCTAATTTAAGAAGTTCAAGTAAAACCGACCAAGACTGAGGCATTACCTCAGATGCTACTCTAATCTCAGCATGTATGAGAAAGAAACCTGATAAGAGTGGTAGGGATAAGAATTTCAATGATATAAATTATTTCCTGACAGGCCAATCAAATACACTTCTTTACGGTGTCCCAATTGAACATGATTCCAATGTGTTTTGTTTGGGCAAATCATCCCTGGTAGGGGCAAATTTGCACCCAACATAGAAAAAGTAGTTCCTGAGTATTAGATCGATAATGTGTTGGGTAATGTGTAGTGCAACTTTTGTGCTTGTGATAAACCATTGCATTTGTGTTTATCGTTGTCAATGTCATAGTTAAAGAGTAAAACTTTGACACTGGACTGTTGTAGTCTAAAAATAATCAGAAACTAGCAAGAGCTAAATTGTAAGTAGTGGTAATCTAAATTGAAGGTAATATTTTTTTAATCGTGCCTTGTCTAGTTTAGGTATCACTCGAAGTGATTTCCATGTGTTTTGTTTAGGCAAATTATTCCTCGCCAAATATGCACCCAACATAGGAAAAAAAACAGTTGCTGAATTTCAATAATATTTTAGATAGATAATACGTTTGGATAACATGTAGTGTAGCTCTTGTGCTTGAAATAAACAATTTCATTTGTGTTTCAATGTTTCAGTTAGTGTAAAACTTTGACATTGAACTGTAGTAGCCTTACTCTAAAAAGAATTAGAAACTACCGAGGGCTAATTGTAATTTGCGGAAGTCTGAATTGAAGGTTATTCTTTAAATCATGAGTTGTTTATTTTAGGTATCCCTCAAATGTGGAAACAAATTGGACAAACATTCTATGATTCAGAAAGCTGATATGAGACTCGAATCAGGGACTTGTAATGTTTGCTCAGCTCCTTGTTCATCTTGCATGCATCTTAACCGAGCTCTCATGGGGTCAAAGGTCAAAGAATTCTCTGATGAAAACTCTCGCTTAGGGGAGGGTAATCAGTATTGTGAGGCTGATGGGTCTTCTCCTGGGAGCAGAGCTTGCGAAAGATTGAAGCATGCTAGCGATGACACCAATTACAAGCCTAGTATTTCTTCAACTCATGATTCTCGGTCTGAAAATGCTGAGAATGGACAAGCCTTATCTGAGAAGTATCAGGATTCCAAGTGTTTAGAAAGTCTTGACGATATCACTTCTTGTATCAGTAGGACCAGTAATGCTAATTTAGGGAGTGGTAGGCAACAAAAAAATACAGACAGAGTAAATGTATCCTGTAGTTCGACTTTAGTTAGTCACTTAGAGGCAGAAGGATCTGGACACGGGCCATCTGTTGACATGTCTGGTTTGTTAGAAGGCTGTATGGAAAATGTAGATTCATCATTTACCAAAGAGAGAGTACCTATTATTGCTGCTGATGCAAAACCTGTGGCAGATAAGGAAAACCTAAATAATAGTACAGCCAAAGTTTCAGTGGAAATATGTCCGAAGTCAGAAGCAGATATGGGAAATAATGTTGACGTTGCTAAAGATGAAGATCGTAAATATTCAGCGCATGATGGACTGCATGAGAAGGTCGATGAGCTGATTAAATCATCTAGCAGGTCTGAACCTCAATCAGAAGATGAGGGTGATGAATCAGATGTTGTTGAGCATGATGTGAGTGCATTTTCTTTCATTATTTTAGTTTCTTTCCATCAAAAAGTAAATTCAACGGAGATGTAAATGGGAGAAGTAGAATGTAATGGCTTGAACTTGAATTAAGATAGATATGCATGTGCATAATCTTAATTATTTTCGAGGCTTGGGGTAATGGCAAACAATCAACTCGGTTTATAAATATTCCTCATTTTCCCTTTTATTCTCTTTCGTTACCTGTTTTTTTTTTTTTCGTTACACACTTCTTTGATGTTGCTCACTTTGCTTTTCCCCTTGTAATTGACTTGGAAATAGGTAAAAGTATGTGACATCTGTGGAGATGCTGGTCGTGAAGATCTACTTGCCATATGTAGTAGGTGTAGTGATGGTGCAGAGCACACGTATGCACAAGATCCTTCTATATTACCTCTTCTTAGCTTCTATAATATTTTACTAAATGGAGACTTAACATTATGGTATCTTTGAATCAGCTACTGCATGCGGGAAATGCTTGTCAAGCTCCCGGAAGGTGATTGGTTGTGTGAAGAATGCAAGTGTGCAGAGGAGACGACAAATCAAAGGCTGGGTAATCTTGAAGTTCTTTGTATACACCATTTTTTATTTGAAAAAAGTTGTGCATGGTATTTAAAAAGAGTGCCATGCCTTCTGTATCCTTTTTTCTCATGTGCTAACAGATTTGTGAAATTATATTTTGTGGTTTAGTTATTGAAGAAAAAAATCTTCATAAAGTTATTTCAGCTTCACAAATTTCTGGAAAAAGACCTTCTCAAAGCATGGAAATAGCTTCAGCAGCAAAAAGGCAAGCTCTTGAATCGAGCACAGGATCACCGAAGGCATCAAGCCCAAAGAGAATAGTCTCACTCTCACGAGAATCATCTCTCAAAAGCATGGATAAAGGAAAGATGAAGTCTGGGCAACAGATCCCCATGCGTAGCCACCTTGGTGGCGACAATGTAGACCTTGCACGGTCCCTTTCGACTGGCCCTCGGAGTCAAAATCCAAGGAGTATGGTTATATTTGACATCTACTGACTGAACTTCATTACTGTATTCTACTTTATTTTATTCATTCCTTATAAGCGACCTTGAATTCCATGGCAAACATATCGATGTCTCCAATTTCCTTGAGTTTCACCTTTTCATTTATTTATAGTATGATTTTTCTGTTTCTACGAATAGGTACATTGTTGAAGTCCAATTCATTCAACAACTTCAATTCCAAGCCTAGAATCAAACTTGTCGATGAAGTTGTTCCCCAAAAGCAGAAAGGGGGTGTCGAACATATTTCTAAGTATATTGAGACAGTTGCTGGGATGATGAGCAAATCAGTGTCATTCAAATCCTCACACTTGGGGCGTTCAAATACTAATGATTCAAAAGTTAAATCAATTTTTGCTAAACCTGGAATTGTTCAGGATTTGAAACCATCGAGACATACAAAAGAATCGGGTTCACTTGACAAGAAATTTCAACCTAAGATTGATCGACCTGTCATTTATTCAGCTACGGTTAGTTCTGTTGTTTCCACGTCAAAAGGTGATCATAAGCTTGCTCCTCATGGTGAAACTGCTAAACCTTATACAGTTGACAACAATCGAGAGTTTAAGGTCAACCAAGATGGAAAAGTACATTCATTATCGAAGTCTATGAATAATACAGGCAGTAGAAGCCCAGAACCTCAAGTTAGTTCAGGTGTGAGAGTGATCTCGAGTGGAGACATTTTATTTCAGTATATTATTGTAATATTTCACCTACTTTTAGCTGTTTTTCAAATTTCAGTTTTCTATGTAGTAACACCATTTTCTTTTAACTTTCTCTTATTTTAATTGTAGTAGGAGCATCCTGTGATGGATTTTTGTTCTTGGAACTAGGTGGACTATGTTTTCTGCAATGATGGTTTCTTATTTAGTTATTGTTTGGATTTTGCAGATAGAACATCAACCAGTGTTGATGAAACTCAACAGGATAGGATGCCTCGATCACAGGAGACTGTTAATCAGGTTGTCAGAACCAAAGATAGTTCTAGTGATCATGTGAGGTCAGGTGTTACTAATGCTTCAAAGAGTTCATTCTGTCGTAAATGTAAAGATTTTGGCCATGCTACAGAATGTTGCTCGATTAGTGGTACGCTGGAATTTGGTCCCGAAGCATCAGTCATTACTACAAGTAGTTCAAAAAAGGATATGCATAAGGGAAATAGATTGAAAGATGCAATACAGGCAGCTTTGCTTAGAAGGCCTGAAATACACAAGAAGAAAGAAGGTCCTGATGAAACTAACGAGTTTCCTACATCAAGCATTGGTTTCAAACGTGAAGTCAATTCTGAGAACCAAGTGTTGGTTTCCAACACAATGAAGAATAGTATATCTGCTGAAGAAACCAATGTGAAGCAGGAAATTCTTGAGAGTTCTTCATTTGAAACCTCTAAAGGTCCATCTGCTAATGATCCGAAGCAACTTAAATTTTGCCAAACTGATCTCTGCTCTCAGCTGAGAAAGTCAGAATTTGCTGGTCTCACTTCTGGAAAGCCTGTAGTGAGAGACTTGCCAAATAATGGAATGGCGATTTCAAGTGTTCTTTCGAAGATGTCAGTCATTCCGGAATATGAGTACATCTGGCAGTATGTAACATCTTGTGATGAGCTAGTTTGTCTTCTGTTTTGGATTGCTTTGTTTACTCTTCATGGTTTGCCATCAAATGTGTTTTATGAGTTTTTTTTGTTCATGCAGGGGTGTCTTTGAAGTGCATAGAAATGGAAAGCCTCCGGACTTGTATGCTGGAATTCAGGCACATTTATCCGCATGTGCTTCTCCCAAAGTTATTGAGACAGTAAAGAATTTTTTACCTGAAGTTTCCCTAAATGAAGTTTCTCGATTGAGCATATGGCCTGCACAATTTCATCAAAGTGGTGCTAAGGAAGATAATATTGCTCTTTACTTCTTTGCCAAAGACATTGAAAGGCAAGAATATGAATATCACTTCACTTGTCTGTTGACAGTAGGCATTGAAATGAAAATATAATTCTTTGTTTCCTATCATGTAAATTGTTTACCATTTCTAATAATTTTCTATTACAGTTACGAGAGACACTACAAGGGTCTATTGGATCACATGGTTAGAAATGATTTGGCACTTAGGGGGATGTTTGATGGTGTTGAACTTCTCATATTTGCATCCAATCAGCTTCCGGAAGATTCACAACGTAAGATATTATTCTGGACTCTTGCTAAACAATTCCTGAGATCATGGTAACTTAGTGAATGATGTGTATGGCTTTGGTGTTGGGTTGAAGTTTATGATTGCATTAACTATCAAGTTCTGTAAAAATTTCTTTCATGTGCAACTTCGCAATGTCTTTTACAAAGACAATGAGAATTGTATCTTACGAAAGAGTTTGCTTGCATCAGTTTTATATATATAATATAATATCAGCAAACATGTTTTATATTGTATTTTAGAGTTTTTGTAATAAATGATATTGCTATTTTTCGAACTTGGGTGTATTTATACCTGATGCCAGTTGATGACATCCATTCATTTTGAATCAGAATTCTATATATGTTGGAATTCTAAAACCAACTCATCTGGATGAAATAGACGTGAGAAGGTCGTAAGACAATATTGCTTTATACTGAATGTTGTTGTCGGAGGCAATGATTTGTTGCTCTAGTTGGCATTAGTTTGTTGATGGTGTTGTGCTTTGTCCTGTGAATTTTCTCCCTTTTGATCATCACTGGGTTGTGCTCAGTATGGGTTGTTTGGCAGTTTACTTGGCTGAAAGTATAAATGATCATCTATGTAACAAGGTTTTCCAATAAGAAATATCAACAGTTTAAACTGTCTCTGCAGGTTGGAATATGTTATTTTTTCTATGGGGTATATTTAGAGGGAGGAGGATCAGTCATTCAGATTCCACAAAAAGTGCATGTATTCCCAGTTTGAATGTGATGCCAAATGAGAAGGATTTTCCATCTGCCATTATGACTTTGTCTGAAACTTGGTGTTCACCAAGACGCATAGATGAAGAATCCATTGATCAAGGTCACAATATGCCATGTAAGAATTTTGATAGTAAGGGAACTGTGTTTGGCCAGACACATTTGGAATTGCAAGTAAAGTTAGAGAGACAAGATTCTAGAGTCAACACCAAATCTACATCTGGGACTCAGATCACCCGTACGCAATTGTGTCAAGAAATGAATTCCACTGGTTCGTCCCTGGTAATGTTTTTATCCTTATATATCTTGTTTGGTAGATTCAAGACTTTCTGTTTGCTATTTGACATAAATCCTTTTAAATTGTGATCTGATCTTGATATGTAGTAATTATAAGTTAGAAATGTTATTTTTATTTTCTGAATTATAGACTTATGTACTGATTAGTTTTTGATAATTGTTTTTGATGGTTCTACAAGGAAGTTAAGAACGCAAGTTGTTAATTATATACACTTGCCAATCATTCAACTATGATACACAAGGGGAGATTAAAAATAGCTATAGTAAGTAAAAGAAGAAAATACTGCTATGAGAGATGATGCTAACCACTTCTTAGAAGGAAAAAATGAAGTTGTAAATGTTTTATAAAATCTTAAGTCCTGCTACTAGTCATCTCGTTTTTTTAATGCTATTGGTATTTGCAGGGAGATAGCGAACCAGAGCATAAACGGTACATACAGTCTAAACCTCCTGAAGCAATGGGAACTAGTGTAAGTAGAAGGATTGTGGACACAAAAACTAATCCTGATATTTCTGGTAAGCAAGAGACCTCTTTGTCTTCGGAGATCCCTTCTGTCGTTTGCCAAATAGATACTGCAAGTAATATCATTAAGGATAAACTTTTAGAGTATGATGAGAATCAGCAAAGGCCTAAAAGGAAACAGTTGGGGAATGATCTCAATATTAACGAGGAGGCACCGGGAGAGCTTGATTTGGAAGAGGTCAACTTTCAGGTACCTACTGATAAAAAAATTAAGAATATAGATCTTTCAGATACAGTTCTGGATGCTTCTACAATTAGTTGTCGGAAACGTCCTTTGAATGAGGTAAATGGCAAATTGGAAGACAGAGAAAGTAGCAAGAAGCTGCAAACAAGTTTGGGTGGAGCTTTTGGATGTAACGATTCTGCTGGAGCCAGGGTCTCTTTTAATGGTAGTTTCCCATCACTAGTGAACAATCTTGGTTCCTGTTCTTCGGCTTGCGATGAGAAAATCATCCACGAGGACCTAGGAACGATGGAGAGAACCTTTTTTCCAGTGGACACTCGTAATAAACATAACTCGGGGATGGTTGTGAACAGAGATTCACTGAATGGGCCTCGTGAGTACGTGGACCAATTTGAAGTTGGGATTCCAAATTTGGAGCTTGCTTTGGGGGGTGAAACGAAACCGTCACACAAGGGTATGATGCCTTTCTTTGTTGGTGCAGTTGACAAGAAAATCAACCCAGAAAAGACTCCTGATATCGATATCGAGCGAGACGATGAGAACGTTGCTGCATCTCTTTCCTTGTCACTATCCTTTCCATCTTCAAGCAAAGAACACATGAAACCAGTTAGAAGAGATGAGACTTTGCCCGATGCGAAATCTCCGTTTCTTCTTTTTGGGAGATTCACGGACAAATAAATAAACATGCTGCGTTGCTATTTCTAACCATGTACATTATCTTGTTCTTGTTCCAGATGCCTTGGATAAAGCAGCCATATAGCACATCTCCAGTGAATCCCTTATACAAAGAAGAGACGTCCACCTGTTCAGGTACCCGGCTAAAATAAGCTTTCTTTTCTTTCTCCCCTTTTGTTAAATACTTGCTTTTGTACTTTCTTTTTGGTTTCAGAACGCATAGTTACGGCTGTTTGTGTTTGTATATAGAGAGAATTTCAGCCGTTATAATTTCAGAAATGTTACTAGGAACTTGCGGGTGGCTATTTTTATGACATGGTTTCCTTTGTTCCTGGCTTCATCACTTCTCTTTTCTCTTTTCATATTCCTCCTGCAGTTAGATCATGAATTTTGATTTTCTGTTTTGTTTGATTTTTTTTTGTACCATTCTTCTACTCTATCTTCAATAGATTTGAGTTTCTCTTGTCGAAGGAAATAAAAAAGAACAGGCAATTTGGACAAGAAAAAATCAAATTTGTTGTTTTCACTGGTCGGCAACTCTAAAACAATTAAGTGACAATTGCAAACAACAATTACATAGCATATATTAATCACCCACAAAGAAGATTTTCCATTGAAAACATTCTAAAAACTTGTAAACAATGTTAAAGATTACTAATTTGTTATCAAATAAAAATTGAACAAAAGTATAACAACAATCACAACCGTCTTTAACTAATTAGGTCGCAAGCAAATGGAGTTTGAATTGCATGACTCTATATGTGTGCGTTGATATTCTTAAGTCACATATATAGATTGTTCTACTGTGATTGATCTTTGTATTTATTTTTAACATCCTCTTCATTGACCGTTCACATGTGTCTACAAATTTGTAACTTAATAAAAAAAATTCATAATGATAATTATATATATATATATATATATATATATATATATATATATATATATATATATTTTTATAAAAAAACACAAAAAAAAAAAAATAATATATTTTTTATTTTTATATAATAATTATAAAATATATATA
>Ga0214543_1002413_pt1 | contig 36651 bp, 29 predicted proteins | sample CNSS2metaG_FD_160094 | JGI IMG/M metagenome (GOLD analysis project Ga0214543, IMG submission 160094) | Root nodule microbial communities from cowpea collected in UCLA plant growth center, Los Angeles, California, USA - CNSS2 | ecosystem: Host-associated > Plants > Roots > Nodule | place: USA... | reverse complement strand
ACAACACAATCACCACCCCCTCCTGCATTGTTCGTCACCATGGATTCCGATTCACACAATTTGAGTAACAGTTATAGTAGAAATAAAAGTGGTTGTATTTATTGTTCTAAGAGAGAAGAATTGTACCCGTCCACGTCTAAGCAATGGAGATGCAAAGTCACTGAACGAGCAACGGAGACGCACTTTAGATTTCAGAAAACGCGGCACCTATAATTGAATCTCTGAACAAAAACAAGCATCAAGGATTTCAAAGTCCGAATTTAACCACAAAAACGAAAAAAATTGAAAACCTAAAGAAAAGAAAGGGAACACCATTACCGTTTGGAAGCAAGGTGAAATTCGAACAAAATCGTGAGCAAATCGTTCGAAAGCAAGGAAGCAACTGCAACTGGTTTAACTGAGATTGAGATTGAGAATGAGATTGAGAATGAGATTGAGAGTGAGATTGAGATTGAGAGTGAGAGTGAGATTGAGAGTGAGATTGAGAGTGAAATCGAGGAAAACATAGCTTGATGAAGTTTGAGGAAAGTGGATTTCGAAACAAAGTGAATTAGGTAAGTTTTTCGAACGTTGGTATAATATGTCTGTGTCTGCTTTTTCGTACTGTGTCTGTTTTTCGAACGTACAAAGTGATAAAAAGATTTTTTTAAAAAAATATATAAAAAGGATATGGAAGAAAAATGTGGAGGGAATTTTTTCTGGGGTTCATCATAAAATTTCTAGTATTTATGAGAGGTTTAGAAAACCTTTACTATGTGTAAAAATTACCAGAGGTTTTATAACCTCCGTTACCAAATCTCCATTAAAATTAATTTTTTTTGTAGTGTGTCTTCCGGAGATATAATTTTTCTAGAGCTAAGCACTTTAATCAATAAACCAAAGAATGACAAAAACTATAAATTCCGCCTCATATCTACTGTTTTTATTTAAAAATTCAATTAAATTCCATTTATTTTTATTGTTTTCTAAAATGTTTTTAATAGTTTTGATATAATATCATAATTTCTTACAATGTTAAAAAATCTTAATTGATTATGATCAATTCTGTAATAAGCAAATAGGTTAAATCATTTTATTGTTCTTCATTTTTTGGGTTAATTATGTTTTTCGTCATTAAAGTATTGGTAATTTTTTGTTTTCGTCTCCCACCTAACGTTTGCTCTATTTTAGTCCTCCACGTTTTGAATCTCATGGAATTCGTCCTCAATTTTAGACGCCGTTAGTTTTAATTGACACCTGGCTAATGAATGACCATGACAGGATCCTGTTTTCAGCTAAGAGATTTATTAAACATCAGTAAATGTTTTTCATCAGGTGCTTATTAATCAGTAAATGTATCTTTATTGTCTCATTACTGTGTCATTACTGAAGCACGCATTGTCAAAATTAGAAAGGGGATTTTGCTTGAACCCTAGGCAATACGAAGGCATCGCTGAAGCTGAATCAGTGAAGAAAGGTGCAACGTGAATCTGTGAAGGACGAAGAAGGTGGAAGATCGTGGACGAAATCACCGTTTCTGGAGTGAGGTTAGTTCGCATGCGTTTTTGATTTTTTGATTTTGATTGTTTGCTTTGCTTTCGTTTTGCTGTTTCTGAAGATGGATTATGGTTGGTTTTGCTTACTTTTTATGTTTATTTAAAATGTAGGACTTCAAATGGGGTTCGCTGTTGCGTTTTATCATATGGGTAGGTTTGAAAGGAATAGGGGATTGAAATACATAGATGGTGAAATCCATGTTGTGAAAGGGATTGATCCAGATTTTTGGTCATACTTTGAAGCTTTAGTCATCGTGAAGGAGTTTAAATACGCTAGAGAAGTTAAACTTTGGTGGAAGGGTTCTAAACAGAAGCTACTAAACAATCTTTGGTTATTGAATGATGATCATGAAGCATTAGCGTTGGCTAAGTATGCAGAGGACAGGAAAGAAGAGGTTGATATATATGTTCAACATGTTCCTAGTCAGCCAAAAGTTGTACATTTTATTTGTGGTGGTGGATTAGAGGAAGAAGTGAGTCAGGCTGATGTAGTAAGTGAGGCAGAAATGGTGGCTGATAAGGATGTGTTGGATGAGGCACAAGTGGCGGGTGATGAGGATGTGTTGGATGACGCAGAAGTGGTGGCTGATAAGGATGTGTTGGATTAGCCAGAAGTGTGGGGGGTGAGGAAGTTGTCGTGGGTGAGTCACAAGTTGGTGGTGAGGAAGCTATCGTGGGTAAGGCAGAAGTTGGTGGTGAGGAAGCTGTCAGGGGTGAGGCAGGAGTTGGTGGTGAGGAAGAAGTGGCAGTTGAGGATGTAATGTTGGATGAGGCAGAAGTAGTAGTTGAGGATGAAAATGACGAAGGTTCTTATGCAAAGAAATTAGATGATAGTGAGGAGGAAAGGGTGGCAGATGATGATGATGAATTTGGGATGGACATTCAGGAACGTGTTAGAAATATTAGGTCTATTTTGGAAAGGTGGAAAGCAATGAGAAAGAATTCAATCACAGTTAAGAGTAAAAGAGATGTTGGAGAAGGGTCATTTATGACTAATGCTGATATTGGAGTACATGATATAAGCGAGGAATACGATACAAATGAGTTGGATTTTGACATAGATAGTGATGAGTTGGGGACATTGAAAATCACCGTTGGGTTTTCATCTCAGATCAACAAAAGGTAAAATATTTACATGAATTGAAATTTTAGACTATGATAATTAATTGATACTATATTCTTATATAGAACTATTCATTTTTGCAGGGATTTATGACATTATTTGATGACATCTTGAATGGGGTGGAACATCGTTTCTGTTTGAGGCATCCGTACAGTAATTTCAAGAAGAAATTTGGTGGTGGGGTAGTTATCAGTGACCTTATGATGGGGGCAGCAAAGGCAACTTTCTACGCATGTTGGGAAAAAAAGATGGGTGAGTTAAGAAACATCAACCCTGAAGCATATAATTGGTTAATTGGCATTCCTAGAAGTTCATGGTGTAAGCATGCATTCAACATTTATCCTAGATGTGATGTTTTAATGATCAACTTGTCTGAGTCATTCAATAGTACTATCTTATTGGCTAAGGATAAACCAATCATTAGTATGATGGAATGGATTAGGTCTTACACAATGAGTAGATTTGCAACACTTAGAGAAAAATTAAATGCATATCCTGGTACTATTATGCCTAAGCCATAGAATAGACTTGATAGGGAATTGGAAAAAAGTGGGAATTGGCTTCCAGTTTGGGCAGGGGGTGCTAACTTTGAAGTAACTCAAGGGTTCACCATGGAGAAGTTTATGGTAGATCTAAGTAAGCATAGTTGCACTTGTTATTTTTGGGATTCAGTGGGCATTCCTTGTAGACATCTTATGGCAGTAATTAACTACAAAGTAGAAAACCCTGAAGCTTATGTCCATGCGTATTATAAAAGGGATGCTTATGAGGCTTGCTATAGTCTAGAAATAACCCCAATCAATGGACAACAACTTTGGCCTAAAAAGCAACCAACCTGAACTACTCCCACCCATATACAAAACACCACCTGGCAGGCCAAAAAAACTAAGAAGAATGGAAGCTGATGAACATGTCAGTGATTCCAAACTTTCAAACAAAAATCTTATCATGAAGTGCAGCAAGTGTAAGCAGTTGGGACACAATATTAGGAGCTATAGAAAGGGAATCAGACATAGAAAGGTAAGAACACAAAGTGTACCTCTTATTCAATTTTTTTGTCGTTATAACAATTCAAATCTTAATCTGTAAAACATACTCAATTCATAGGGACAAACACAAAGAACTCCAACTGTTAGTGGAGCTAGCAGCGCTACAGGTCCATCTAACCAAACCTGCAATAGTAGAAAAAGATCCACACCCAGGGTTGCTGCCAACGTGAACCAAGGAGAAAGACCACCAACAACACAAACTAGAAGCATGGTTGCACAAGTCATAGGGTCTTAAGCAAGTACTATAACTTCTGCACAACCCACGTGAAATTGAAGGAGGAATCAAACTGTTTTTGTTGCTTTCAATGGTGGACCGCTTTTCTATAGTAGTGGGCATAGTGATAGTGGACAACTTTTTGGATTAAAGCAATAGTATAACTTATTGCATTCATATTTATGGACCACTTGTTTGGTGTGGAATACTTTATTCAGTATAATCTTAGGGACCACTTTGACGTTGCATTAAAACTTGTGTTTTGTGATAATGGATTACTTTTTTGTTCTGATAATTGATGACAAAAGGTCTATTTTTTTACATGTCTATGGTCAAAAGGGAAAACTCAAAGAACCACTGGTGAGCAAAAGAAGAATAAAAAATGACTTATTAACCTCACAAGATAGCGCTTTTGTTCAGTAAAAATGAATTGATAAATTAAAGCAGAGTTGTTTGTATTTTAAAATGAATTCAATTGTAATCACATGACTCTTTTTGGTAACCACCATAGACTTGAAATCTGAAATAAGTTCCATGATCTCTCCACTTTGCAAAGCACCATTAACACCATGCACAAATCAGAAAAATCAATGCCAAAATCACACACCTATCACCACCAGTAACACCATGCAATTAACAACACATTTGAACCTCACATTTCTTTCATTAAAAACATATTACAAATACATAACACTTCCCCACCAAAAGTTAGCTAAAGCATACTTAACCATTAAACTTTCAGACATAAGCAATCACGACTAGATAGTACTTAGTAAAAAACTAATTACAATTGAACTTGAACAGCAACATAAAAACCAAGACAACTGATAATGTCCACGATAAAAGGAAAAATATTGCAGAAAACTCCCAAACTTTTTCTCTTCTTGCAATTTCGTCTTCAACTTCTCATTTTTCTTTATCAACTCTAATATAACTTTCCTCTTTTCCAAACACACTTCATCTTCTTCAGCTCTTGTTCTACCGCTATCTTGAAATTCAGCTTCGTTCCCTTCAAATTTAGATTCCTCTTCATTATCCCATTCAAAGAAATTACAATGAGAATTCGACAGCAAAAAAAACAAAACAAAACCATGAGCACATGAAGGGAAATCAAGTTCGCCCAATAAATATGAAATTTGACACTTACAGCCCAATTTCTACATCTCCAAAATAATCTCCCCTTGTTTTTCACAGTCGTTGCCTTTAGGAGCAATAATCTTTCCCCACACCCACACACTTCGGATGACATATCCAACGACGACGCACAACTTTACGACATTTTCGGACCACTATTCCTCTGCGTACAATGAATTCCTCTACTCCTACTTTTCATCACCCTACAACGATGTTCAGACTTCAATTTTGGCTTGCAATGTTTACCCTGAACCAACCAACACGAACTGCACTAGCCTCCACAGATTTTAGGGTTTCCAAAATAACCTAAATCCCTCTTTTAAAATGGTAATAAAAATTCAAAACCACGTGTTGTTTAAAAAATTATCTGAGCTAAAAACGGGATCCTGACGTGGCCATCCGTGAAACAAGTGTCAATTAAAACTAACAGCATTTAAAATTGAGGACAAATTCCATGAGATTCAAAACGTGGAGGACTAAAATAAAGCAAACGTTCAGTGGGGAACGAAAACAAAAAATTACCAATATTTTAGGGACGAAAAACATAATTAACCCTTATTTTTTTAGGAAAATCTCAAGTGGATCTCCTTTTTTACTTTTTTTTTCAGTTAGGTTCCTATTTTAAAAAATTTATTGGAATTAGGTTAGGGATTTGGATTCTTTGTTGGCTTTTTGTCTGTTGTTTTTTCTACTATGTTTTTATATTACATTGATTACTACTAATTTTAATGTTTTAAAATATATTAAAAGGATATTTAAAATACCAATACAATGTATTTTTAATGCCCAGTAGAGGACAACACCAAAAAACCAATAGTGCACTAACAACGATAATTATGTGTCACGTGTCAGCTCGTGTTTTTTTTAATTTTTGTTTAATTAAAAAAAATACTACGTGTCAAGGTGACATTATTTTTTGATTTTAAAAAAAATTAGGACCAAATTGAGACAAAATAACAAATACAATGACTACATTGAGAATTTTTACATCCAATAGTGACACATAATATTGTCACTGTCACAATACACTGTCTTTGTCACATGGCACAATGTCAACTTAACACATGACATTTTTTTTTAAATTATAAGAAAAATAAAAAAATTATAAAAAATCACAAAAAAATAAAAATAAAGAAAAAACACGTGCTGACATGTATACATACTCTTAGTGCATTATTAACGGAGATGACCTAACTGTAACAAATCTTTCAAAATAAAAACCTAATTGAGATAAAAAAGAAAATAAACCTATTTAAGATTTCGAACAAAAATGGGATCGATATTTAAAAATAAAATAAATTAATTGAAAAACTTCTTAAATTCTATGTGAATAATTGCGGCGTTTAAAATGTTATATTCTAAAAGTTTAACGTGAAGGTCACAGAAAAAATAGTATGCACGTTGGGTTTAGGATAAGAAGAATATAAAAAGTATATTTAATTAAATTTTAAGCTACTTTTAATTTCGATATTTTCAATTGAATTTTTATTAATGTTTTTATTTATTAAATACTGAAACTTTTTTATGTTTTTTAAATTTGATTAAGCCTATAATGTTTACATTAATTCCTTTTTTATTCTTAAAAAAGTGGAGGTTTTATGGTATTTTAATATTTTTTTATCATCACTTTTTGTTTTATGGATAACTTATAATTCGTCGCGTAAATTTTGATACAAAATATTAATATAGTTTTTTAATCCTGAAATGTCTTATCAGATTCCATTAGCAACTCTTATTCTATCATCTTTTAGCATTTGTGCTTTAGGTTTGAAGAGTTGACTTCAATTCCTCAAATGGAGTTCTCTTCCTCATCGTCATCTTCGTCTTCATCCTTCTTAAAATCAGAACCTCAGTTCATATACGATGTTTTCATCAACTTTTGGGGAGAAGACATTCGTAGAAAGTTTGTTTCCCATCTTCATTCGGCCCTTTCACAATCTCAAGTAAAAACACTGATTAACGAGGAGAATCTGCAGGAGGGAATGAAGATGGAAGAACGCATGCGAGCAATTGCAGGCTCTAAGATCGCAATAATCGTTTTCTCCAAATCATACACTGAATCTACCTGCTGTCTTATTGAGCTTGAGAAAATCATTGAATGCCACGAAACTTTTGACCAGATTGTTCTGCCCGTATTTTACGAGATTGACCTATTGGATGTACGTCATCTGAAGGATGATTTTGGAAAAGCGTTGGAAGAAACTGCACACAAAAGCTATTCAGGAGAACAAACGGAACATGCGTTGTTGAGATGGAGTCGTGCACTCAACAAAGCTGCAGGTATCAATGGTCTGGATATCAGACATTTCATGTAAGCAAATGAATCCTTCATACTTCCTTTTTGTTTGAGAGTGAATGAAGCGTATGTTAAGGTTGTCATTCAATTTTTTTTCAATACATTACCATTCATCTTGAAGGCATGATGCTGAACTTGTGGAGGTAATTGTTAGTCGTGTTCAGACTAAGCTAGACTATGCAGAGTTGTCTATTACACGATTTCCTGTTGAGTTGGAGTCCCACGTGGAAAAGGTGATTGGATACATTGAAAATAATTCCACCAAAGTGTGTATGATAGGGATATGGGGAATGGGAGGATCGGGTAAAACTACCTTAGCCAAAGCCATCTATAATCGAATTCATCGTCTATTCATTGGTAAGAGTTTTGTTGAAAATATTAGAGAAGTTTGGGATCCAGTAATTAAAAGAAATGTTGATTTGCAAGAATACATTCTTTATGATGTCCTAAAATTGAAGTTCGGGTTGAAAAACACTTGGAGGGACTTCGAGAAACAACTTTCTCGAAGAAAGTTGCTCATTGTGCTTGATGATGTGAATGAGTTGGGCCAACTACAAAACCTATGCGAGAGTCGTGAATGGTTCGGTCAAGGAACTGTGATAATCATTACAACCAGAGATGTTCAAGTGCTGAACGAACTCAAAGTTAATTATGTTTATAAAATGGATGTTATAAACGAAATTGAGTCACTTTAGCTTTTTACTCGGCATGGCTTTAGAGAACCAAAACCATGAAAATCTACCCAGGAATTGTCCCTGAAACTGCATTCAACTAGGAGAGATTGCTTCAAAGCTCATGCTTTCAAGGAAATGAAGAGACTGAGACTGCTAAAACTGAGATGGATTTGTTGGTAAGGCTTTCCTTCAAAATACATTCCAAACGGCATTTTTTTATGGAAAATGTAATTGCAATTGATTTAAAACATAGTCATCTGCAACTCATCTGGAAGCAACCCAGTTATTTATTACATGTGTTTTTCTTTTAAAACTCATAACTATACTAACCTTTTTGCAGCTTCCATTTCTATATAGATTCGATGCTTCATTTAACAGCACCCGATTTTAATGATTGACAAGTCAAACAATTATACTGTATACTTAGTTCATGTTTGTTAGATTCCTATTGATCCTAAAAATATTAATTGAAAGACCTGCAATACTTAAACAGAGGGGCACAACAAAACCATCAACAATTTGGTTAAATTTGATTGGTGTATTACAGTTTAAGTTGATTAAAAACTTTATTTTTGTGTTTTGGAATGATCAAATAATGATTTTAGGTGATCATTTGAATAGAAAAGTTACATAATGACTAACCCTTTGATCTCCTGGTACAGGGATTGGAAAGCCGTGAGTCTTATGATGTTTCTCTTCCAGGTGAGGGACACTCTGTTTCTTTCACTGTGTCTCAGGATATTGACATGATAGGAATGGCTTCGTGTGTTGTTTATTTATCAACTCTGAAATTGTTGCAACTGAATGTCTTACAAGTGTTTTAATTGTTAATTATACAAAGTGCACATTACAAATACACAAGCATCGCACATTAATTCCCTCTAATGATGAAGATTGGCATAGCATGATGTCAAATTTAGGATCATGAGATAAGGTAGAGATGTTTGTGAGTTTTGGTCATGGATTGGTGAATGACTTGGAAATGGAGCCTTGTCCCAAATAGGGATGTTAAAAAAATTTATACATGCGCGCATCTGTAGATAAGACCCACAAGGTAATGGGTACTAATATTTTTTATACCCGCATGTAAATGGGGTTGGTACAAGTATCATAGTATTTGTACCCGTAGATATCCACATAAGATGTACTCTAATTTAAATTAAAAAACTTAAAAAACATAATTAAAATATTAACACATTGATTTTGAATGAGTTATATTTTATCAATTGGTTTTAAAAAATATACATTTCTTTGTAAATTTTCATTTAACAGTATTTAAATAGGTTATTTGGACTTTGTTTGAAACTTATGAATGTTATGTATATTATTTTATTTGAATTTATGGTTAAAATATGTTGTTAAATATATTTGTTTGTAAATACCCATGGGTAGAGATGACAAATAAACCCGCCCGTGTGGGTATTGTCTGAACCCGTTCCCGTTTTGACAGAGAATCCCCGTATTGATTGGGTATGGGTATGAGAAATCCTCGACTTTTTCAATTGGGTATGTATGAGTATAGGGATGTACATATCCTCACCATAATACTCGTCCCCACCATATCTTCGTCCTCGTTTAATTATTAAAATATTCATAATTAATTAAATATATATATATATATATATATATATATATATATACTTTCTATTTTTTATTTCTTCTAATTATTTGGTTAGTCATAAAACTTATTCACATCTCCAATATATTTTTTATCTTATCATAACCTTTATGTAATTATGTTAAAATGATGTATGCCAATTAAAAATTCTGTCTTATATTTGAATATTTCTATTATTTTTTAATATTTTTATTTATTGTATATTTTCCTTTCACATGAATATGTTTAATACTCTCAAATTTAAGTGTTTAATAGTATAAACCTTTCATTTACTAGATAATATAAAAACAATCTTTACTTATTATTATTAATTTTTGTTTCATTTGAATAATTATTTTGTTTCGCTAAAATTTTTTTCGTTATTTATCAACCATTGAGTATATATGTTGATATTTGAAAAGTTTTCTTAGATCTCTAAGGTATTTTTCATCTCATCATACTTATAATTATACATTTATTTTCCTTTATGCGACTTCTTTCAATAGTCTTTCAAATTATTTCTAAAACATACATTTGTTAATTTTTTAATATTTTTATTTATTTTTTATTTTCATCATATAGAATACTATTTTGATATATTTTATCTTTTTATTTTTTATTTTCTAACTCATTATCAATCATATTGTAATTTTTCACTATAATTGTACAAATAACTTTTATTTACTACAATATTAAAATTTAATGTAATTGTCATGAATATATTTTTTATCACCATTCAATATATATTAGAGTTCAAAAGATACAACATATATGTCAAAATTTTATTATTATGTTTATTAGTTGTTCTTTGTGTCATTTTGATCAAGTGATATATTATCATTTTTATTAATGTATAAAAAAGAGATTTATTAGAATTTAAAAAATTGAAGTAAACAAACATTTAAAATATATTTTAATTTAACTAGTTGTTTTCCTTTATATTTTTTTAAATATATTTTAAAATTTTATCAACTATGTTTCATTAATTTTTGCAGTTTGAAAATTTAATAAATGTTTTGGTTCTCATGAAATTTTATTTGGTATTCTAATCTAAAATATAAACAATTATAATTTATTTCAAAGTATTTGATATCGAAGAAACAACCATCCTCCTAATATTGAATATTTGATAATTGTTTTTTACCGTAATTTTGTATTATTTTATAAAAATTAATTAAAATTAATATTGAAGTAGTAAGAAATTGGGTATGAGTTTGAGATTATACCCATTACCTAGTGAGTATGAGAATGAGATAAAAGTTTGATACCCGTTAGGTTTGAGTATGATGATGGGGATGAATTTTTTCTACAAGGATGAGTATGGGATAGTGAAACTCGTCCCCCGTTGCTATCTCTACCCATGGGTACCCGTGAATATCTGTGGATATTAAAAAAATATGCGGGTACCGACATAACGAATACCTGCACGGATATAGGGACAAGTATGAGACAAATATTTATCTAGCGGGTAGGGTATGGAGGAACTACTACCCCGTACCCTACCTGCCCCGTTGACATCCCTAGTTCCAACATAATGTTAATAACCACAGATACAATGATTTTCTAAAAAGTTCATAAACTTGTAGACTTATTATATAAGTTTTCATTATGATTCCAGAATTAAAGATCAAATCTTAAATGACCACTACTTTATACGTTTGGATATTAAATAAATAATTAATTGACGATGTGTTTAAATTATTATATTTATTAATCTTGTTTATAGATGATTTTGAATATGTAAATACATAATGAGCTAATATATATATATATATATATATATATATATATATATATATATATATATATATATATATATATATATATATATACGCCTATTCCTTACATTTTAGAAACTACAAATATCAAAGTGTCTGTGTCCGAGATCATTTCCTCCAATTTTACTTTTTTTTAAAAAATAAAACAGACTACCCTACTCAAAGATGGATGCCATTGTCATAAGGGTGGACAAAATATAAAAATTATGAAATCAAATCCATATTAAGTCTATTTAAAAGGATTTATCCTAAATCTAAATTTATAATTTTAGATTTTAAGTCTTTAGTTCATTGGATTTGGATTATATTTAGATTAGATCATTTTTTGGATTTTTAAAATTTCAAATAAAGTTCTATCTAAGTCGAGCCAAGGCGATTGGGGATCAAGTCAAGCCAACGCGGTTGAGGATCAAGTCGAGCCAAGTCGACAAGAGTCAAAGTGCCAACCCGAGTCAGGCAGAGCTAAAGAATCGACCGAGTTAGCTTAAACCAAATGGTAAAGTCAAGTTGACCCACAATGAATATCGAGATGAGTTGGCACAAACCCAATGTTAAGACGTGTGTCTGGGGTAAAGGTCGAGTCAAGTTTGCAGGTCGAGGTGACTAGACACAAGTCAAAGGTTGAGGCAAGTCAACTTGAGCCAAAGAGTATAGTTAGGTCATCACATGCCGAGAGTAGAGCCAATATGGTCTAGATTGAAGAATTGAGTTGAGTCAATTTGAGTCAAAGAATCAAGTCGAGTTGACTAGGTCTAAAGGTAGAGATATGACGAGGTAGTTTTGGGTAGAAAGTCGAGCCGACTTGGCCCATGGTGAAAGGTCGAGCCATGTTAGCACAAGCTAAACAATTGAACCAATTTGACCTGGGATGAAAAGTCGAAAGGAGTCAATCTGAGCCAAAAAATCAAACCGAGTTAGCTTGGTAAGAAGGTTGAGATAATTTAGACTAGGCTTAATAATTGAGACGAGTCGACATTGGCTGATGACTCGAGTTGACTCATCCTAGAACAAAGGTCATGACAAGTAGGCCTAGCCCAAAGGTCAACTCAAGTCCATCTCAAGCAAAAGGTCAACTTAAGTCAGTCCTGGTCAAAAGTTGAGCCTAGTTAGTTAAGGGCACAGGTCAAGCCAAATCTCCTAGGCTGAAAGGTTCAACCGAATCGGCCTATCAACCAAGTCGACCCAAAATAAAAGCTCGAGTTGAGTAATTTTAGACTGAAGGTTGATTCAAGACAGCTTGCACAAAAGGTAAAGACGTGTGAGTCTGTGTCGTCGGGCCCGTTCAGATCGTCGGGCCCATTCGGGTTTTCGGGTCCGTCTAGGTCGTCAAGTTCGTTCGTGTCGCCAGGCCCGTCCAGATTGTAGATCTTCACCAAGTCGTTGGACTCGGATAGGTTGTCGACCCTGCTAGGGTCGTCTGGGTCATCAAGCTTGTATGTCCCTTCTAGGTTGTTGAGCTTGTAAGGGTCGTCAAACTCATCCATGTTGTCGAGCCTGCCTTGTTGAAAACATGAAGTGGAATAATTAGGGTTTGGACAAAAACCAAGAGGGGGTGAATTGGTTTAGTAATAAAATTAATACTTTAAAAATTTTCCCAAAACTTTATCGTTTAATTTAAACTCTTAGTTCCTTTAAATGCAACTGCAGATAAAATAAAGAGATATGGAAGAAGATTTAACACAAATATTTATACTGGTTCAGATCAAACGATCCTACATCGAGTTGTTAATCTCTTTAAACAAGGGATTAACTCAATCACTAAAAATATCATATTACAATCAGATAACAAGAGAATAAGAAAAAGAAAACACATCTCTTGAAGACATAAGAGATGAAAGTAACTTTCTCTGAATTACACAGAGAACTTGTCCTAGCTTTCCTAAGAACAACAACAACACTCAATCTCCTTGAAACCCTCTTAGGAAAAGTTATCGCTCTACTCACACTAGGCTTTTCAAAGAACTTTTAAGAACACTCAGAGAACTTCTTTGCAAACACAACACTAAGACTCTGTCTCTCAAAAAGGTAAGTTTGAAGTAGCACTACAATTCTTTAAATAAGGGTTTCAAAAATTATGTTAAAAACTGAACACACATGTTCCAACTACCAATGATAATCAATTATGCCAGTATGTTTTCTTACAAATAAAATTTTAAACAAATAATTGATTATCTTGGGAGATAATCGATTATTCCAATACGGTTTTGAAAAATTGCACACAGCTTAAGATAATTTGTGATAATCAATTATCACTACGGATTTTACAAAATTGAGGGAAACCTGAGACATGAAGATCATGCTGCTGAGTCTAAGTTAATTTAAACTACTTTACAACAACAATTAACTTATTTTAAAAGATAACTTATCTGCTCATCACTGTCGCAACCAAAATCGCGACAGTACGACGAACTAAAAATTAAAATTTGTAAAAAACAGAGTTTGGAGTCGCCACCATAGTTATTATAGGAAACTATAGAAAACCATAAAAAAAAAGCAAGGTCTGCGAAAAACTAGAATTTGGGTCCGGGAGTCGGTTACGCGTGGGGAAGATACTAGCACCCCACAATGCCCGTCATAAGACGGTACCTTTAATTAAATATTCAAAATTTATGTGGTTTTTTCAAAATATTTAATTTTTCCCAAAAATATTAATAAAAGAATGTACAAAAAAAAAACAACAAAACCATTCTTTTGAGTTTTTGGGCCCAACGAGGATTAATCCTCGCTCCTACGTATCTCCATGTGAATGGAGAATCAAGGTTACGTAGTTCTTTATGAAAAACTATTTGAGAACCTTTTTGATTTATTTTTTTTTATAATTTTGAAAACTTTTTTATTTAAATTTTTACTATTTGGAATTATTTTAAAATTGGTATTAGACAAACACTATAGAAATGAGAAAAACTATTTTTTGTTATTATTTTTAGAATAAGATAAAAAAAAACCCAAAAGTAGGTGAAAACAAACGTATAATATTAAAACAAAATATAGTGAAAATTTGGGAATGAATAAACTAAAAAATTTGGCACTGACATCCCTCTTAAACTTTCTTGTTCCTCTTCTTCTTTATCAATCTCCTTATTTTGTTCCCTACATTATAACTATCTTCTTATTTTTCCTACCTCCTCCAACATTTTTTTTTTTTGAAAGAGAGATAAAAAATGAGGGGTGTATGTGAGAGTGATGATGGGAAAAAATTAGAGAAGTGTAGAGAATGTTTTTTTTGTCATGATAGAGTGCGTATTTGTACTCGCACCTTGCAATATCAATGCAATCTCAGCCTTAATTGTAATGAACAATATAAGGAAGAAATTGGTTATGATAGCAACACATTATGGGAATCAAATCATAGTAAATCAGAGCACAAAATCAATCCCAAATTAGTAATATTGATTCTAACCATTAACAAATCAGAGCACAAAATCAATCCCAATCAGTAATATTGATTATAACCATTTGAAGAAATATTTCTTCTAATTATTAGAATCATATCACTAATTTGTCTTTCAAAACAGAGGTGGTAGAAGATATGTTGAGTTGTTGGACTCATGAAGAGAAGTGTGATAACAAAATAGATTCTTCTTTTTTTTTCCATTAACTAAAAAACTTTATTTTATTTTTATTTTTGAAAATAAATTTATTTACCCGGACGAAATTGGGTGTTGACAGGTGCCCCTCTTTAACTAGGGAGTTGCCTAAATTTGAATTGGTCTTGGAGCACAAAATATGTTTGGGATTTCCCTAGTTATTGATGGTATGAAGGAAAAGATTGGGACTTCAAGAATTTGCCCTTTGTGTGAGAGCCTAGGATGGTCTTAGGGTGCAAAAGCATGTTAGACTTTTCCCAAATGAGGAGATTAAGAAAATGACGGGGTCTTCACAAGTTGCCCATATTGTGATCAGAGTCTTCAATGTAGATAAATGCCCCAATTCAGAATGAATGATGGGAATATATGAATCAGAAACAAAGTGACTGCCCCAGTTCGGGTTTGGGATTGATAAAGATGGATTATGTTAAGGTTGGTCAAGGTTTAGGCTTAGAGCGGAGGATACTATAGGAGCAAAGATGGAGTTTTATGAAGAATGAATTGAAAGAGGACAACCTAAATTTAGCTTAATTGTCTTACTGAAGCTTTGAAAATATGTCACCCAAAAATAATCTGCCCTAGTGTTTAAAAGCAAATCTCTCAACACAATTTTTCAATATTTTTTTTATCTTTTTTTTAGACCAAACCTGTTAGCAAATCAAAATTTTCCTCTAAATTAAAACCTTCGAAAGATGACAACTAATCTTTGATCTATGTGGACTTTATTAGGCTTGTATTGTGGCCAAGGCTAGTGGTATGGAAGTAAATGATAGTAAAGGCCTAAACAAGTGATGTGAGGATTGTTTCAATAAGGATCTTTGAATAATGTTTCATTCAGAATTTGTTTGACTTCTTCTTGTTCACCTTCTTTTTTCTATATTTTGACCTTTTATTCTCATTCTTCAAACTTTTGTTTTTTTTTTCTATGTAACCCTATCATTTCTTTCTTTTTCTTTTTCTTTTTATTTTGATATTTTTGTATTGGTGAACTACCAGTCGGATGAAACAAATGCAAACATTATGTCAACCCTCAGTGGAAGGGTGATCCTTGTTTAGGGTAATTTGAAAGAAATTTTTTGGAAGGCTCAAATTAGGTAGCAAAAGATAATTACTTTTATTTTATTTTATTTTTTTTGATAAAGAAACATAGCCACACATCATTTCAAATCAAGGTTGTTTTTCTCAACAAAAACTTTAATTCAGAGGAAAATAATTTAGTTCATGTAACAAGATGTCCTTTATTTTGTTCTTTTTGTTTGCCTTATTTTTTGCCTGGACTGTCCTTTAAAGTTGTTAGTCTAGCAAACTTTTCTTCCTTTTGTTTTTCTGTGTGTTAAGAGAATTTATGGTAATCCCCTTTAAGATATGTGTCCCCTTTATGATAATTCTCCATGACACTGCTACACAATCCCCTCTAATTCTAAGTAACTTAGACCCGGGTATAGGGCCCCACTCATGTAATGAACAAAATGTGTGTGTGTGAAGGGAGAACACAATGTATACCCAAACCCACACCTGACAATTATTCCAAATACCAAAATAAAGAAGAATATACACATACAATTATTTAAAAATATATATATAAAAAAACACATGCCCACAAAAAAAATGAGAAAGAAAAAATATGAAGAAAAACCACATCAATTTTGCACATCCAAATAAATGGTCTGACTCTCTAGCGTCCCTAGTGGAGTCGCCATCTGTCGCAACCGAAATCGCAACGGGACGACAAACCAAAAATTAAAATTTGTAAAAAACAGAGTTTGGAGTCGTCACCATAGTTATTATAGGAAACTATGGAAAACCATAAAAAAAAGCAAGGTCTGCGAAAAACCAGAATTTGGGTCCGGGAGTCGGTTACGCGTGGGGAAGTTATTAACACCCTACAACGCCCGTCATAAGATGGTACCTTTAATTAAATGTGCAAAATTTATGTGGTTTTTTCAAAATATTTAATTTTCCCCAAAAATATTAATAAAAGAATGTACAAAAAAAACAACAAAACTATTTTTTTGATTTTTTGGGCAGAAGAGGATTAATCCTCGTTCCTACGTATCTCCATGTGAATGGAGAATCATGATTACGCAGTTCTTTATGAAAAAATATTTGAGAACCTTTTTGATTTGAATTTTTACTATTTGGAATTATTTTGAAATTGGTATTAGACAAGCACTATAGAAATGAGAAAAAGTATTTTTTGTTATGATTTTTAGAATAAGATAAAAAAAAACCCAAAAGTAGGTGAAAAAAAAAGTATAATATTAAAACAAAATATAGTGAAAATTTGGGAATGAATAAATGAAAAAGTTTGGCACTGACATACCTCTTAAACTTTCCTGTTCCTCCTCTTCTTTATCAATCTCTTTATTTTGTTCCCTACATTATAACTATCTTCTTATTTTTCCTACTTCCTCCAATATGTTTTTTTTTTGAAAGAGAGATAAAAAAAAGGAGGGGTTTATGTGAGAGTGATGATGGGAAAGAATTAGAGAAGTGTAGAGAATGTTTTTTTTTTGTCATGATAGAGTGCGTATTTATACTCGCACCTTGCAATATCAATGCAATCTCAGCCTTAATTGTAATGAACAATATAAGGAAAGAATTGGTTATGATAGCAACATATTATGGGAATCAAATCATAGTAAATCAGAGCACAAAATCAATCCCATATTAGTAATATTGATTCTAACCATTAACAAATCAGAGCACAAAAAAAAATCCCAATTAGCAATATTGATTATAACTATTTGAAGAAATGTTTCTTCTAATTATTAGAATCATATCACTAATTTCTCTATCAAAACAAAGGTGGTAGAAGATATGTTGAGTTGTTGGACTCATGAAGAAAAGTGTGATAACAAAATAGACTTTTCTTTTCTTTTCCTTTTTTTTTCTTCTCTCTTTTTTTTCTTTTTTTTTTCTAAAATTAAAGTATGAAAATCTTTGAAGAAAATTTTGTTTCACATTTTTTTTATTTTCCATTAACTAAAAAACTTTATTTTATTTTTATTTTTGAAAATAAATTTATTTACTCGAACGAAATTGGGTATTGACAATCACCAATTCCAAGTATCTTTCCCTTGTTGTTATCCCTATATGTAACAAATCCTTGTTTCTTTCTTTTAAAGTTCTTAAACTTCCTTTTATCTTTAGTCATGTGCCTTGAATAACCAATGTCAAGATACCACATTGATTTCTTGGATTTAGAAGTCATCTGCAAAATAAGGAAGCAATTTCTTTAGGTCCCCAACAAGTTGTTTGGATCCTTGGGTTTAAAGAAAAATAATTACTTAACAAAAGGCACCCAAGAATATTTCCCATTTGGAACACCAAAATGTTTGATATTGCACTTTTTGAAGTATGACCCTTTTTCATGCAATAAAAACAAGTAGCAACACATGCATTCATAGAGTAAGCAATTCCATTTTCTACCAAGATTTTGTGAGTTCTTTTAGATTTATTTTTCTTATTATAATTAGAAGCATACCTATTTCTATTTCGATTTTTCGTAAGAGTAGGTTTTTTAGATTTTTTATTTTCTAACACATCTTCAAGTTGTTTTTTTTCAAAATACATATATCAAACATGTGACTTTTACAGGAAACACATTCAACAATTCCTTTTTCATTGTTTTCTAGAATTGAAATTTTATTTTTTAAAACTTGTTCTTCAAGAGATTTTTCAAGTGTATTTTGTAACTCTTTAAACTTAGATTTTAATTTCCTATGAGTAGTATCTAATTTACTACATTTAACAAGCAATTGTTGAAATGCATCATAAAGATCATAATAATCATTTTCATTGCAAGTAGAACTTCCTCATTATCAAAGAGATCATGATCAGCCATCAAGCAAAATTTTGGTTCTTCCTTATCAGAATCACTGAAGCTTGATGTACTTGAGGCATTATATCTTCCCATGCTATGTATGCTTTTTTCTAAAAAAAAAATTGTACCCTTCCTTTCTTCACTTTTCTTTGAATTTGGGCAATCTACCTTGACATGTCCAGTTTCTCCACATCCATAGCACTTGAAATTTGAGGATGATTCTTGATTCTCCATCTTATTGCTCTTGAATGGATTTTTACCTTTGACCTTCATGAATTTTGTAAATTTTTTAATCATAAGACTCAGATTCTCATCATCAGAATCTTCTTCTTCTTTGTGTTTTTTGCCTTTGACGACCTCAGACTTAAAGGAAATATTTTTCTTTCTTCCTATATCTTCTTCTTCATCTAATCTACCCAGTTCAAGCTCGTGCTCCCTTAGCTTTCGAAATAGAGTTGCGAATTGACATCGTTGCAAGGTTTTGTGACTCCGTGATGGTCGTCACTTTTGGCTACCAAGTCCTATTCAAAGATTTTAGAAATTTTGTGTTTAATTCATCAGTGTAAAATTTTTTATCTAAACTCGTGAGATGATTGACGATGTGTTTGAATTGTTTTTGCAAATCGTAGATGGTTTCTCCTTGCTGCATACGAAACATTTCGTATTATTGGATCAAGGAGTTCCTACGTGCCCTTTTTACATCGTCTATTCCTTCATGAGTCACTCGCAAAATTTCCCACATCTCACGTGCACTAGTGCAGACAGAAATCCTGTAAAATTCATCAAGGGTCAAAGCAAATGAAATTATGTTTCTAGACTTATTGAGCCCATCTATTTTCATCTGCAGTCCATTATGAAAAGGGCTTTGGTTCCTGCACATCATTAACAACATTAAGAGGAACAAACTAACCATTTATGACAACATCCCAAATACCCTATCAACATATTCCAAAAAAATTGCATCCTAACTTTTTAGAAGGGGTAATTTTCACCAGTAAAAAGCGGAGGTCTATTAATAAACGCACCATTAGCAAAAGTTTGATTTTGTCCAACCACTTTCAAAAATTTTGAAAAACTATCAAAGCAACCTTTGATACCATTTGTTGAAAATGTGCAACGGAATAATTAGGGTTTGGACAAAAAAACCAAGAGGGGGGTGTTGGTTGAGTAATAAAATTAATACTTTAAAAATTTTCCCAAAATTTTACCGTTTAATTTAAACTCTTAGTTCCTTTAAATGCAACTGCAGATAAAAGAAAGAGATAGAGAAGAAGATTTAACACAAATATTTAAACTGGTTCAGATCAAAAGATCCTACGTCTAGTGTTAATCTCTTTAAAAAAAGATTAACTCAATGACTAAAAATATCATATTACAATGAGATAACAAGAGAATAAGAAAAAGAAAACACCTATATTGAAGACATAAGAGATGAAAGTAACTTTCTCCGAATCACGCAAAGAACTTGACCTAACTTTCCTAGCAGTAACAACACTCAATCTCCTAGAAACCCTCTTAGGAAAAGTTATCGCTCTATTCACACTAGGCTTTTCAAAGTACTTTTAAGAACACTCAGAGAACTTCTTTGTAAACACAACACTAAGACTCTGGCTCTCAAAAGGGTAAGTTCGAAGTAGCACCGCAGTTATTTAAATAAGGGTTTCAAAAATTAGGTTAAAAATTGAACAAACATGTTCCAACTGCCAAGGATAATCGATTATCACTTATGATAATCGATTATTCCAGTAGGTTTTCTTAAAAACAAAAGTTCGAAAAGATAATTGATCATTCTAGGAGATAATTGATTATTCTAGTAGGTTTTTGAAAAATTGCACTTAGCTTAAGATAATAAATTATCCTTACTGATAATCGACTATCATTGAGGATTTTACAAAAAGGAGGGAAACCAAAGAGATGAAGATCATGCTGTTGATTCTATGTTAATTTAAACTACTTTACAACAACAATTAACTTATTTTACAAGATGACTTTAAATATTTAAAAGCTTGTCTTCAATTTTGTTTGGTCATCATTCAAAATCTCTAGGCTTTCTTCTTTTGCCAACATGCCCATCTTGTCTAGGTTGTCAAGCTTGTCCATCCCTTTCGGGTTGTCGGACTCGCTCGACCCGTCCTAGTCGTGCTGACGATCGAGATGACCCGAGCCAACATCCTAAACGTGTCGATCCGTAGTCGAGGACGAAAAGTTTAATAATATATTTCAAAAATTAATATATTTTTCATATTTGAAAAGAAAGTCCATGGGCTAGTCCTGACCCACAAGGCTTTTGTGGGATTTTTTGCCCTATGAACTTTTTTTATTGGAACTTTTTTTTAATGTGGGCTTTTTTGGCATGGGCTAGGGTTAAGTCTTGTGGACTGAGCTAAATTGACACCTCTATGTAAGACACAAGAAAAAATAATTAACTTTATAAAATGAATAAATGACGGGTTAAGTGCATACTTAAATTAAATTATTTGGATCACAATATGAATAAAAATGTGGTAGCTTAGCTCGTTAGAATGTATCATATTTGAAGCTTTTAATTCTCTCTGTTTTTCTTGTACTGCTGTTAGATTTTTGTGGGGTTATATGTTGGTCTAAAAGTTCAGGAATCGTTTTATATTTATTTAAGGATAATGCATCAAGCACACCTTTCCTAAACTATAAACCTGTAAATCAGTGTAGACAGAACATTAGAATGATTAAAATAATCTTTCAAAATGATGGAATAGATCTTGTAGCCTTTACCTTTGTACCTATCTGAATGTTTCTATAGCTTAGCTTTTCTGAAAGCATTCACAACTAACCCTTCCATCCAATGGTTTACCCGACCATCCACCTTCAACTACACACAATGGAAATATAGGTTTTCTCTTTTTCTCTCTATCCTTCTTCTGACAAAGCGGGGTGGGAGAAAATGTGTTTTGTCTTGAATACATAAAACACTAACCTTGTGTTTGGATGAAGCATTTCAACAATGATGAGAAATTGAAATGCATTGTATTTGAATTGTTTGCAATTAAATTCCCTTCATTTTCGAAATAACTTGTTTGGATAAAAGAAATTAAAATACCTTACATTTTAATTTCTTGTTTGGATAAAATAATTGAATTTCTTGTGAGATAAAATTAAATTTTATCAATATTTATTCTAGGCTTAATTATGTTTTGGGTTCATGATAAATTTGGAAACAAGTTGGTCATGCTTGTTGGGTCAACAGGTCGATCGGGTCGTTGGGCCTGCTCGACATGTATGGGTCGTCAGGCCTGCCTGACACCTCTAGGTCCTCTGGCCCGCCAAACTCGTGTGGGTCGTCAAGCTCGCCTTTCCTACTTGGGCCATCGGACCCGCTAACCCGTCTTGGTTGTCAGGTCGGTTCAGTTCGTCTTTGTATTCGAGCCCACCCGACTCGTTTGGGTCATTAGTCCTATTTGGGTCGTCAGGCCCGCCCGACCCGTTTATGTCGTAGGGCCAGCACGACACATCTTTGTCGTCGGGTCTACTTGGGACGGTGTGGGTTGTCGGGCTTGATCGACCTGTTTGAGTTCTCAAGTCCGCCTGACCCATATGTGTCATCAAGTCACCCTCGTTCGTTTGGGTCGTCAGGCCCGCTTGACCCGTTTGGGTCGTTGGACCTGCTCGATCCTTCTAGGTCGTCGGGCTGCTCGACCTGTTTGTGTCGTTAGGTCAGTCTGAACCATTTGGATCGTCTAGTCAGCCCAACCTGTCATGGTTGTCGGGTTTGCCGGGTCCGTTTGGGGTTGAGTCTAGAGTGTGGGGTTTGAGAAGAATTTCAAATTCCACCTTTTTTTGAGGGCATTTGAATTTCTTCTAATTTAGCTAATTGGAATACTTCAAAAAAATGCATGCATTTTAAATGTTTTTTAATTTCTCTATCCAAACAAAACATTTCATTGCAAAGAATTTTAAATTCTCCAAATAAATTAATCACCCTCTTGAATTGCCTTATCCAAACACACTATAAAGTTTTCATGTTCTTCTCTTACTCTAATATTTGTTTCTTGTATTCTTCATTTCTGATTTAATACAATTTCTTTAATTACATGCTTATACATATATGTTATATCTTACAAAACTCATAGTATTAGTCATCATAAAAAAGAGTTATTGTTAAGATCCGTATGATTTATACTTGTCAAGAACCACTAGACTTTCTTTATAAAAGATTTTAGTGATAAAAAAGTATCAACACACTTTCTTATGTTGTGCTTATAAGCCTTCTGATGTGTATTTTATGAAGTAAAAGTTGTTAGATCTACTAAAAGCATATAAATCAAGCAAGACTGCAGTATATGGTAACCTTAATTGATTGACAAAACACGTGTTCATAAATATCCTTTTACCCATAAAATCAATTGTATAGAAAGTTTCAATTTGCTCAAATTAACTTAAACATTGCACTTGAAGTTGAAGGCGCAATTTTCTTTTATAAATGCAGAAACAACTTGTTTGAATAATGTTAAAAAATAAACCTATATAAAGAATCATTGGTTGTAAGAAACGTGAAGCAATCAATATTTGTACAATATCATAAACATATTATTCCAAATGTTCTTTCAATATTTCCTTATTTATAAGGAAGCGCAAGATTTTACAAGACCATGTACATGCAAACGATTGTGTTATCAAGCATAAAACGATTGTATATTTCTTTATAGATACAAAAAAAGCTTCAGCTATCTTTATTTCATAATGCAGCATCTTTTGCGGGGATCTCTTAATGAAATACTATATGCTAAAAGGTAAAAGGTTGACCAAACCAACAACGAGAAAATAAATACAATAAACAACACAAGTAAAGCCAAGGAAGCACAATACGAAGAGCAGAAACAAGGTAATATATACATGAATTTCTTAACTGTAAGATAGGGTATACTGAAAGAAACACAAGGAAAGTATGAGGAAACATAAATTGCACTCAAGGACAAAAGGATTAATTCCATAACTCAAGATCTTGCTGTTCTCAAAGAAGATAAATGACTTATCAGAGGTCACATTACAACTTTCTTTACAAATCTAATGAGGGAATTTTTCTTTGGCGCAGGCTCCTTTTGTAAGTCATTTAATTCATCACATATCAGATAGAGAATTGTGTTCGTGACTACCAATTCTTGAGCAAAAGTCACACAAATCTCCACCTTGTCTCCTGGTCCTAAATTTGATATTATACCTTGCCAATCTATATCATTAAAGGAAATTACCCTGCCATGGTTGTGTATCTGCAATGTGCACTTTGTGTAATTAACAATTAAGACACTTCTAAGGCATACAGTGGCCACAACTTCAGGTGTTGATAAATAAACAACACACAAAGCCATTCCCTTCAAGTCATGGTCTCGAGGCACGGTGAAAAAAACAGAATGACCCTCACCCATGTGGCCGAACCAATAAGGATCATTATCACCTGGGAGAGAAACATCGCGTGACTCATTGCTTGCAAATACCTAGATAATAAGGGCATGTTTGATTAAACAAAAATTAATACTTGGTTAAAACAAATCTGGTTAATAGTTTTGTTGAATGTATATCATCACCATCATTTCTTTAGGGATTCAGAATTCGGTTCTGTTTTTTTCTCTCATAGTTTATATTTCTACGATCATTGGGTATAACACAATCATGTACCAACTAAAGCAAGAAAGTGGGAATCAATTTGCTAGTACTTAGTACAAGCATAATCACTTGGTTAGTTGGTTATTAAAATCAAATACTTTTGGATGAAGTTGTCTGCCTATAGAAGTGTTGGGTGCTAAAAGTTTAGAATTGTAGTTTATGTCACATACTTTATTAGGATTATTGTGTTCTCTTAATTAATAGATAAAATGACTGTGAAGATAATGAACGACGGGAAAGCTAGAGAAGAACCTTAGAAATGATATCACTGACAGCGTTGAAGAAATCCTTGCATCTTCCAACACCAATCAAAGAATACTTGAAGTGCTGCTGTGAAATTTCTGATTTTGAAATATTTACTCCATATTCGATCAGAATAGTTTCAACAAGCTTAGATAATTGAAACTCGGTGTCACATTGTACCAAAACACTTCGAAGATTTGCAAGGGTGCTAAGCAATGGTGCAAAATCATTCCAACCATTATCCTCAATATCCATGCAAAATGAGTGAACATAAGATAAGGGATTCATTATTGGTGATATCCAAGACCGAATGATAGAAGGAAAAAGATTACATGACAATCCCTCACATCCACGTAGAAATATATATCCAATGTTTTTTGAGCTTACAATTGAAAAGGGAACTTGTTTCACAGCTGCATTTTCAGCAATTAGAATTAACAAGGATTCCATTTGCACTATATATTTTTCCAATAGGTCAATCTTCGAACAACCAGAGAGAATGAGAGTGTTTAAAGATTTCAACTTATATACCTCTCTTGGGAGATTGCTTAGACTTGTACAATCTTTCAAATTTAGCAATAAAAGATTGTTGAGACATCCAATAGAATGGTGTACTTTGCGCAAGCTTGGACAATCTTTGAGAACGAGTTGTTCAAGACGTGGTAGTCCAGAAAAGTCAGGAGTTTCTCTCAAGTACATGGAGTGACTAAGATTAAGGACTTTTAGCCAACTCAAAACCTTTACAAAGATAGTTTTTGACAAAACATTAGAGAAGAAAATGAAAATTTGAAACAGTTTAGTTATAAGTAGAAACAAATAGTATTTTTATTTTAATTTTAAAAGAAAATGACATGTGATAAAAACCTGAGGTTCTTTCCAGACGAATCGAAGAAGACTGTGTTTTAAATCAATCACCATTGCATCATGCAGATAAATGTCTTTAGGTAGGTATTCTGAAGAAAACCCTTGCAAACTGATCCATCTCAGTTTCCCAAAAACTTTGAAGAGTCTCAGAAGCCTTGATGTGTCTCTTACCCCTGAAGGATAACGTTCGAACTCTCTTGTGGCAATTAAAAACATTTTCAAAGACAAACTTTTCTGAATGACTTTTGTCTGTTGTGATGAGAAGAGCTAAGAAAAACAAATAAATTGCACATGAGAAAGCAAACAATTCCAAAAGAAATTTCAAAACCATAGATAAAAAATGTTCTTACAGTATTCTCTAACCGCTCATATTCTGCATCCTGACCAGACCATAGTGGAGGGTTCTTTCCAAGTTCCTTTCCTGAAATTTCACAAATAATTTTTCTTCCCATTTTTTGTAGCAACTGTTGCATTCCTAATTTCTTGTTCTTTTTAACTTGTACGAGGCTACGCTCAATGAGAATTCTTAGTCCACTATCAGCATCTACTCCACAGTCATTTAGGATCTTTGTAACAAAGGTTATGCCTTTACCAACAAAGAAACAACAAACATCAAGGAATAAATCTTTTTCCATTTCATTGCGTAAACCATTGAAGCTTATTTTCAATTTCCGATGGACATCATGCATGGGAATTTCCTTTAATTCTAACAATACACTCTTCCATTCTTCTTTAGTCCTTTCAAATAAACTACTTCCAATGACTTCAAGAGCAAGAGGTAGTCCTCCACAATAAACAACTACTCTTTTTGCAAGGTCATTGTATTCTTGTTTTGGTTTTGCTTCTCTAAATGCGTGCCAACTAAGAAGCTCAAGGGACTCATTTGTGCTCAACAGATTTACTGGAAAAGCAGAACCATTTTGAGGTATCCTTAGTAGGTGTTCTTCTCTTGCTGTAATTATTATGACAGTTCCTTTAGCGAACCATACATGACTATCGCGTAGGTTTAATAATGGATCGTATTTGGTATCGTCAAGTACGATGAGCAATTTTTTCCCACAAAGTTTTTCCCGAATCTTATTTTTTCCCATCTCAACGCTGTGTATCTCCATCTTTGTGTTTAGGACATCTGAAAGTAGTTGTTCTTGTAAATGAACATGCCCTTTTGTTTGAATAACTTGTGAAATATCTTCAATAAAACTTTTATGTGTGAATGTACCATGAAGTTGATTGTAGATAGCTTTGGCAAGGGTGGTTTTCCCCGAACCTCCCTCACCCCATATTCCTATTATACAAACTTCCCTGGATTTATCTTTTATAATTTGAATCACATCGTTCAAGCGGGATTGTAATCCAACTGGAAATTTAGTAGCAAACAAGACTGGTAAATTAAGAACGCCCTCAACAATTTTGTCCACAAGTTCAGCATCACTCCTTCAAGTTGAATAGCAATTACAGAAGAAGTCGTGTATTACCAAAATTAAAGTGCAAGCTCAAAATATGGTTGATTGAGTGAGTGAGTGAGTGATTTACCTGTAATTGCTCTCATCCAATCCAAAGAAATTTGCTGCTTTGGTGAGTGTGTGGCTCCACCTGGACATGCCATGCTCTAGTTGTTGTGCTGAAAATGTTTGTTGTGCAGTTTCTTTGAATGTTTCTCCAAAATCACCCTTCTGAAGACGTACATCGGATGGCTGAATTTCGTAATATACAGGAAAAACATGTCGGGAATAAGTTTCTTGCCATTTGATGATTTGTTGGAGCTGATGAAGACACCAAGCAGATTGAGAATAGGTTTTGGTGAAAACAACAATTGCTACCCGACACAGATTGAGAATAGGTTGTTGGATGTGCATGTCATTCACTGCATTCTCCTCATGAAGGAAAGTAGTGAGCCCAACAGTAGAGAGAGCATAATCGAGATGAGAAACAAATTTCCTGCGGATGTCTTCTCCTGTGAAGTTGATGAGCACATCGTACTTCCGTGGGAGTTTGGAAGTTGAAGAGTCGAATTCTGTGGGAGGAATTGAAGACGCCATGAAGTGTTAGGAGCGAAAGCAATAATGCAACACAGTGAAAGAGATGATATCTGTACTGACACAAAAGCATTCAAAGTAACTCTTTTATATTAGTGGAAGCGCATTATGACTATCACAAAACACTTTTTACTTTACTCATTTAAGAAATTAGACCAACACCCACTTTGAACCACAGAAAAAAGAATATTAGTATGAAAACTTTTATAATTATATTCTGTTTTTTAAAATTTACAAATTAACTTTACTTTTTATTGTAAAAGCGTTATAGTATCTCTATTTTTATGTTAAGTACGTATCTCTTTAAATTTAAAAAAAAAAAAACAAATACACATTAGCGTGTATATATATATATATATATGGAAGACATTGTAATAATGAAAAACAAAATAGAAATAGAAAGTACAAATACAATTTAGAGATATATAGCTATACCGGAATTTACTTTTAAAATAAAATAAAATCAAATAACTAGATATAGCATAATTAAAACTTAGGAAGTTTAGTATCATTTATTAATAATACAAAAGAGATGAGTGTCATTCCTTTTATTAAAAACCCAAAGTAATGTAATTTTTCCTTTTATTTGAAATACGAAATTATATGATACACATCTTTATAACGTTATTTCAATATCATTTTGTTGTAATTATGAAACAAATATTTTCTTTTTTCATTTATATTTATTTTGAATTCTAGATTGCTGGTCTATATCTCAATTTAAGAATTTAATCAGTTCTTGATTTACTAATTTAATCTGTTCTTGATTTACTAAAGCAATCATACCTTTAGCCGTAAAATAATTGCTTATGATTTTTCCATGTGAAGTCAAAGGTTAAGGCTTCTAAATTCTGTTAATGACAATGATTCTTGGATTTCATTAAAAGGGGATATGAAGACATTTTCTTCTTAAGGGTGTTTAAAGATTAGGCGAGAAAATTTAGGGTGTGTTAAAAGTGACATCAATAATAATATTTGTGAGCCTGATAGGAAATAATACTCCTTTCTAATCATTTTGACTGTAAACCTTTTATAGTACGTGAAAGAGAAGTAGACACAATTTAGGTTGATTTGTGAAACCTTTCACAGTCAGTTAATGAAAACAGGACATAAATAAATTATAAAAGTAAAGTATTCTACTTCACTACCTTTTAGTTTACACTTGTTCACACATTTATCTTTTGTATACATAACAGACAAATAGTATTAGAAAACCTATGAAAAACCATATGGAACAACTTATTCTGTTTCAAAACATGTCCAACTTCACTATATGACTTTCATAACTGTTGTTTAAAATGTTCCTAAAATCCTGTCAAAGCGTGTCTTCGTAAGGTGACTAACTTGCTGATTCAAATGGTTTTAAAACTGGGTGAAAATATATTACCTCAGATATTAAAACTACACATAACTTAAATACAAAAAAAAAAAAAAAAAAATCTCAGATCCTCAGATGTTAAAACAAGATCATCAATAATCTGTATATATCTGCAGCGTTCCATCTGTCATGCCCACTAAAAAAGCAAGGTCTACACTGTACCCACTTCATTGATAAAACTTATCACTAAATTTGTCAGAAGTGGAAATTTGGCCGTTAGAAATGTTGCAGGAAGATTTTAATTTCTACTAGCGAGATTAGGGCGTTGATGGTTGTCATAAGACTAATTGGTAGTATATCAGATATTCAAATGGACTTATCAGCTACTGTATATCATTAAAATGCAGAAAGGAAAACTTTATGTATTACACAGAGAACAAATTCATAAAAAGGATTTTTTAGGTAATCATGATAATTAAGTGAAACTAATTCGGATTATACTTTTGTTATGTATTTGGTACAATATTTCATGAAGTAAACTCTAGCACTATTCTGTTTTTCCTTTCACTCGGACCATTTTATTGAGACATCATACAAAGAATAGTCAACTCATTATCCAGCAATGAACTTTATATATGAAACATTTATAAAGTGATACAGGTTAACTTTTATAGGTAAGGCTAAAAACCCCTTCATTGGGTAGTGTTACAAAATCAAAGACAGTGAAACAAAGGATGAAAAACAGAAAAAAAAAATTAAAAATAAAATAAGAGAGCTTTAGTTTTTAGGTGCACAAGTAAAAGGGGAGGAAAATTATCAGAGTCATTGTTGCATTGTGTTGTAATGGAGTTGGATTACTTCCATCATCCACCACATTCCCTAAAATTTGACCTCTCAAATAAGTTTTCAACTTTGCAGTCCACTTAGTCATAATTATCATCAACAAATACTAAAGTTGGAGGAAGAAAGATGCTGTTGGATGCCATCCTTTTCTTTTGGGTATTCCCTTTATGGATTGTATATGAATTTCTAATTAGTTTTCATTCCCTCTTACATGTCCTTAAAGATCAACTAAACTTTTGATGCAATGTTACAAAAATCAAACACACTGAAAGAAAATGTGAAAAACAGAGAAGAGAGCTTTTGGTTAAAAGTGCACAAGTAATAAAAAAGGAGAAAAACTCATTTCATTACTAAGTGTAGTAGGTAATATATATTACAAAAGGATTTAAATCAGCAAAAAATAAGGACTAACAATCAATTTACCAAAACATTGACTATTAGATCAACTTTCCCATAAAATAAGATTATCACTAATTTCAACTTACACAACAAACAGAAAATATAAAATATGATCTTAAAAGATCTAGAAAAATCTCAATCGCTAATAAGAGAAGGGAGAAAAAGTAATCATAACTAAGTAAGCAGAAAACAATCATTAACTCGCAGCCTAAAACTTTTACTGAACAAGTAACCCTTACTTAATTTCAAAGTCTAATTACTCATTTGATGCTAAGGATAAACAATCTCAATATTTTCATGGTATCAAACAATAGGTTTGTCATGCAGATCTTTCAATTTATTGAAACAAGATAACTTTCATGCACCGGATCTCCTATAGATATTTTTACCAAGATTATTCCATGTCTCTAATAAATTGCAAAGATTGTTGAGAGTATTGTAGACTTCACGATAGCTTCCTATTCTAATCAACTAAGGCCTCAAGGAATGCTTTGTTATCTAAATAAAAGTTGGACGGAAGGATAGAGATGAGTTATCAAAATATTTTTAAAAGTAGTCTAGGTTTTCTTTTGCACCTTGTATTTGGGCCTAGGTTTTTAAAAGTAGTCTAAACAAATGAATATTGTACATTTTTCATTTAGTCTAAAACAAAGGGGTGAGTCTACTGTGCTTATATGGAAACAAGAACAGAGACTTCTTGACAGATAAGAAAGGAAAACAGTTACTAGAATATTGAACCGCAGCTATCATTATTTCACAATGCAATATGTTTTACGAGGATTTACTAATGAAATATTATATGCAGAAAGGTAAAAGCATTGACAAAAAGAAACAATGAGAAAACAAATACAATAAACAGCTCAAATAAAGCAAAGGAAGCACAATCAGAGGAGCGAGAAACAGAGTGAAATAAACGAGAATATCTTAACTGTAAGCTATACCGGAAGAAACAAAAGGAAAGTATGAGAAAAAAATAAATTGCAGTCAAGGGCACAATAACTCAGGGGATCCTGCTGTTCTCAATGAAGATGAATGACTCAAAAGTCACATTACACTTTTCTTCATAAATCTAATGAGGGATTTTTTCTTTGGTACAGACTCCTTTTCTAAGTCATTTGTTTCACCATATAGCAGATAGACAGCTGTGTTCTTGACAACCAATTCACGATTAAAAGTAAAAAAAATCTCCACCTTATCTCCTGATCCTAAATTTGATATTATACCTTCCCAATCTTTATCATTAAAGGAAATTACCGTGCCATGGTTATGTATATGTAATGTGCACTTTGTGTAATTAACAATTAAGACACTTGTAAAATATTCCGTTGTCACGATTCCAGGGGTTGATAAATAAACAACACACAGAGCCATTCCCTTCACCTCACAATGTTGAGGCACAGTGAAAGAAACAAAATGTCCCTCACCTATATGGGCCAACCAATAAGGATCATTGTCACCTGGGAGAGAAACAACGCTTGACTTACTGCTTGCCAATGCCTATATCATGGGATAAATAAGAGCTTGTTTAGTTAAAAAAAATGTAATACATGATTAAATCAAATCTGGTTAACAGTTTTGTTGTGTATATACCACCATCATTTCTTTAGGGATTTAGAATGCATTTCAACTTTTGCATCACTTGGTTTATATTTCTACAATCATTGGTAATAAAACAATCATGAAGCTAGTAAAGCAAGAGAGTGGAAATCGATTTCCTAGTACTTACTGTAAGCATAATCACTTGGTTAGGTGGTTATTAAAATCACATACTTTTAGTTGAAATTGTGTGACTGTAGAAGCACGGAGAGCTAAAAGTTTAGAATTGTAGTTGATATTACATACTTGGGATTATTGTGTTCTCTTCATTGATAGCTAAAATGATGGTGAAGGTAATGAATAAAGGGAAAGCTATAGAAGTACCTCAGAAATGCTATCGCTAATAGCATTGAAGATATCTTTGCATCTTCCGACACCAATCAAAGAAAACTTCAAGTGATGTGTTGAAGTTCCTGATTTTGTAATATTTAGAGAATATTCGTTCAGAATAGTTTCTACTTGCTTTGATAGTTGAAACTCAGTGTTACATTGCACCAAAACACTTCGAAGATTTACAACGGTGCTAAGCAATGGCGCAATATCATCCCAGCTATTATCTTCCATATTCATACAAAAGGAATGAATATAAGATAGGGGTTTCATTGTTGGCGACATCCAAGAACGAATGATAGAAGGAAGAAGATTATGTGATAATCCCTGAAATCCTCGTAGAGATATATATCCAATGCCTTTTGAGCTTACAATTGAGAATGGCACTTCTTTCACAGCTGTACTTTCGGCAATTAGAGTTATCAAGGATTCCATTTGTACAATATCTTTTTCCAACAGGGAAATCTTCGAACAACCAGAAAGAATGAGAATTTTTAATGATTTCAACTTATATATCTCTATGGTGAGATTGATTAGGCTAGTACAATCCTTCAAATTTAGAAGTGTAAGATAACAAAGACATCCAATAGAATGGTGTACTTCACGCAATCTTGGACAATCTTTGAGAATGAGTTGTTCAAGACTTGGTAATCTCGAAAAGTCAGGGGTTTGTTGCAAGTACCGGGAGTGACTAAGATTCAAGACTTTTAGGCACGCCAAAACCTTCAAGAAAATAGTTTTTTCAGAAGATATTAGAAAAGAAAATGAAAAAATAAGTTAATAAGTGGAATCAAATACTATTTTTATTTTAATTAAGTTTAGTTTTAAAAGAAAATGACACGTAATAAAAAATAAAACCTGGGGTTGCTTCCAGACGAATCGAAGAAGGTTGTGTTTTAAATCAATGGCTATTGCATCATGCACATAAAAGTCGTTAGGTAGGTATTCTAAAGGAAACCCTCGCAAGCTGAACCATCTCAGTTTCTTAGACACGTACTCAGAATCTCTAATGAATTTCAACATTTTCGTTGCTTGTAAAGGATAAGGTTTGAAGCAACTTGTACTGGTTAAAAACCGTTTCTCAGACAATCCCTGAATGACATTTGTTCCCTGGGATGAAAAGAGCTAAGAAAAAACAAATATATTGCACATGAGAAAGCAACAACTTCCAAAAGAATTGTCAAAACCATAGATTAAGAATGTTCTTACAGTATTCTCTAATAGTGCATATTTCGTATCCTTATCAAGCAACAACTCAATGTTCTTCCGGGGTTCCTTTCTTGAAATTTCACGAATAACTTCTCTTCCCATATCTTGTAGCAAGGGATGCACTCCAAATTTGTTGTTCTTTGTAACTTTTATGAGACTACACTCTATGAGAACTCTTATTCCACTATCAGGGTCTACTCCACAGCCATTTAGGATCTTGGTAACATAGGTTCTGTCTTTACCAACAAAGAAACAACATATATCAAGGAATAAATATTTTTCCATTTGATTACGTAAACCATCAAAGCCTATTTTCAATATTTGTGGAACTTCATGCTGGGGAATATTTTCTAATCTTGACAAAACTTTAGTCCATTCTTCTATCGACCTTTCATATAAATAACTTCCAATTACTTCAAGAGTTAGAGGTAGTCCTCCACAATAATCAACTACTCTTTTTGCAAGGAGATGGTATTCCTCTTTTGGTTTTGCTTCTCTAAATGCGTGCCAACTAAGAAGCTTAAGAGACGCGTTTGGATTCATTTCGTTTATCCGAATAATAGAGTAAACATGTTCCATGGTCAGTAGCGCTGCATCTCTTGTTGTAATGATTATTACAGTTCCTTTACCGAACCATGGACTGTTCCATAGGTCTAATGGACCATACTCATTCATATATGAAAAACAAAAATACTCATTCACATCGTCTAGTACAATGAGCACCCTTTTTCCATAAAGTCTTTCCCGAATCATACTTCTTCCCATTTGAACGCTATCCACATTCGTTTTTAGGACATCATGCAGAAGTTGTTCTAGTAAATGAACACGCCCTCTTGTTTGAGTAACTTGTGCAATGTCCTCAATGAAACTTTTTTCCATGAATGTACCCTGAATTTGATTATAGATGGCTTTGGCGAGGGTTGTTTTACCCGATCCTCCCATTCCACATATCCCTATCCTACAAACTTCCGAGGATTTATTTTTAATAATTTGAATCGCATCTTCCACGTGGGATTGTAATCCAACTGGAAATTTAGTAGCAGACAAGACTGGTAAGGTAAGAATGCTCTTAACAATTGTATCCACTAGTTCAGCATCACTCCTTCGAAATCAATAGCAATTATAGAAGTCATGTATTAACAGAATTAAATCAAAAGCGTAAAATATGGTTGATTGAGTGATTTACCTGTAATTGCTCTCATCCCATCCAAAGAAATTTGCAGCTTTGGTGAGTGCGTGGCTCCACCTGGACATGCCATGCTCCAGTTCTTGTGCTGAAAATGTTTGTTGTGCAGTTTCTTTGAAGGCTTCTCCAAAATCACCCTTCTGAAGACGCACATCAGATGGCTGAATCTCGTAATATACGGGCAGAACATGTCTTGCATAAGTTTCGTGCCATTTGATGATCTGTTGAAGTTGATCAAGACACCAATCAGATTGAGAATAGGTTTTGGTGAAAACAACAATTGCTACCCGACACAGATTCAGAATAGGTTCTTGGATCTGCATTGGCTTCACTCCATTGTCGTGGTGAAGGAAAGTGGTTAATCCAACACCAGAAAGGGCAGAATCAAGATGGGAAACAAATTTCTTACGGATGTCTTCTCCAGTGAAGTGGATGAGCACATCATAGATCTGTGAGAGTTTGGAAGTTGAAGACGCCAATTCCATGGAAGGAATTGATGACGTCATAAAGTGTTGGAAGAGAAACACAGTGAAGTGTTGACCTTTGGACAGACCCAAATGCCAAAGATTAATATTTTTTACAGTAGTAGAAGCGCGTCAAGACCATAATAGAACACTTCTTACTTGGCCATTTAAGTAATTAGATCTACACCCACTTTGAACCAACGAAAAAAAAACATTACGCTGATAATGAAATTTTTTCAAATTATATTCTGTTTTCTGTTAAATTTACATATTAACTTTTCTTTTTTATTTTAAAAACAATTATATTATCTTTGTTTTTATGTTAGACATGTATCTCGTTAAATTTTAAATTAATAACGAAGACATATTCTTTTCACATAGACGTCTATCAAAAGAGGGCACCAAAATAATGAGCGAAAATAGAAAGTATAAATACATTTTAGAGAAACGTAACTATGCCTGAATTTATTTTTAAAATAAAATAAATTTAATATGGCTTTATTAAAATATAAGAAATTTAGTATATTTATTAAATTCTTAATACTCGTTTTGTCATTTCAAAGTCAATCCTCATTAGCTTTTTTTTTTTATTGCATTCCAAAATTTGTTAAAACACTTAAATCAAGTTATTTCTATTAGATTTTCAGAAACAAACTTAAAAGAGAGGTGATGTAATAAAGTGTACCAGATACGTGTCAAAAATTTTACATTTGATCTGCAAGTCAACTTGTGTAATTTTATTTGTCCTAACGAATGGTGTCTGGGCTCTCCATATTATGTCTTGTCCTTCCTAATTGTTGGTTGTTGAAGTATGATCCTCTCTCTCTCCATTTCTATGTTGTTGAAGTCTATTATGTTTCATGGTGAGGCATGTTCATCTTATTGTGGAGGATACAAGACCACAACATCTAATGGCGGTGAGTCTAGGGAATTAGACATAACATCAATTTGCCATTATGGAGAGGTTTAAGTGTTAAGAGTGGCTAAAAATGTTATAAATGGTGGAAAAATATTTTGGAATTGTTCTAATTATAAGATTAAATCCATGGATTTTTTTTTTTTTACAACGTTTATTCTTTTGGAAATTGAAGTTGTCGTTGGGAACAATTTTGATTGTTTTTTGGATTATTTTAAGAGGAAAGTGGAAGTGAAGATTTTAAATTGGAAAGTAAATGTAAATTTCCTGTGTTATATGGTTGGGCTGATGAAAACAATATATCTTGAAAAGTCTCACATCCAGTAGCGGATCTTGACCAATAATTTTGGGGAAGCCAATATAATATATTCAAAATTCAAAATTTATATATTTAATTAGTGTCACTAATACAATAAAAATAAAAATGAATAAATAATTTATTATAATTGTACATACAAAAGAAATCACACATATCCAAAGGATTGTCCTTCGTTCTTTCAGATTTTTGAACTCATCAATAATTGAATTAAAACTAAAATTGTCAACTATTTATTTTTCAATGTAAATATAAAAACGTTCCAAATAATTAATATAAAACATGTTCCTCTAATTGAACAATATGATCATTTGTATCATGATTCATGATACGTTAAGATAAAATATTGAATTCGAATTATTTTCATCGTCACGAATAACTTTCTTTTTATCACTTTTAACAAATAAATTCATTCTTTTATTCTTCATCAATATATCTATTTCTTTTTTAAGTTTAAGATTAAAAAATAATTTATCATAAT